>Ga0187886_1001132_pt1 | contig 25928 bp, 29 predicted proteins | sample June2016WEW_20_1_FD_133001 | JGI IMG/M metagenome (GOLD analysis project Ga0187886, IMG submission 133001) | Peatland microbial communities from SPRUCE experiment site at the Marcell Experimental Forest, Minnesota, USA - June2016WEW_20_150 | ecosystem: Environmental > Terrestrial > Soil >... | reverse complement strand
CGAGGCTTCGGCGGGCAGGCCCTCTCCCTTGGAAAGGGAGAGGGGAAATCTCCTCGCCCCGCATGCGGGGAGAGGATCAAGGTGAGGGGCAGTTCGTTGCGCAGAACTTCATGAATAAGTCAGGCTAATCAGGTAGAGAAACACGATTGCTGTCAGTGTCAGCGACATCAACGCGCCGCAGTAAGCGAGTCTGAAGCCCCACCAAAGATGTCGCGCCGCCGGATTCCATTCGCCGCCGAGCGCAGACTTAGCTTGGACTCCCCGGCTGATGGCGACTGCGGCAAGAACCACACTCAAGCCCGGCACAAGGACCGCCAGCAAGAAACTCGACAAGCCCCACCGAACACAACTGACCGACTTTTTAATGCCCCGGATTTTGTCCATTGCTTTGCTGGAAGCGCTGCTGTTGTTTGTGATCAATCCGCCGCAGTTCCTGTCGGAGTTGATGAATCACATTGCCATTGACGACGACCATCACGGCCAGTATTGCCACGAGTGTCACGACCACCAACGTTGCTGAACCCCGTTCGTTTCTCATGGTTTCGCTCCCGTGACCGCTTGGAAAGTGAACAAGGGCCGCATGAGCACTTGCTTCTGCCCGCTGGCCAATTCCAGTTCCCAACGCCACGCGGTCACACGTTGCCGCGTTTCCAGTTGCATCGCCGATGATTTCACGCCCCGCAGGGCCGCGATCCGTTGGCCGTCCGCTGACTGCCGCCAAAGGATGCCATCGGAAACCATGTAAACGACTTCGCCGCCATGCTGCGGAATGAAGAATTGATCGGCGGTAACGCGAATCGGCCCGGTGGCGGCGCGAACGTCGTTGCGCCAGCGTTCGCCGGCGCTGAGGGTGCGCGCGATGTCGTCGGCATTCCGGCGCAGATTATTGGAACCGCGCACGAAACGATGGTAGGCGGGATATGCCACGGTGAGAATGACGGTCAGACACGCGATGTAAGTGAGCACCTCGATCAACGTGTAGCCGTTGCGCTGTTTCATTGTCCCACCGCCTCTCGCACGACCGGGGCGCCGTTGCGTGGACTGTCCGGTCGCCACTCAAGCCGCAATTGCTGGCCGTGCACGCTCAAAACAAATCTGCCGGGCGGCAGGTTCTTCGCAGCCTCGGCACGAATGGGGTAGGGGAGGACGCCATCGCCGAAGGCCCGCCATTCGCCCGCGCTCAAAACCTCCATTTCACCATCGACGATTTCCATCGCCACGGCGCGCCAATAATAGACGCGACACAGCCGCTGTTCCTGAGCAAACGAATAGGCCAGCGGAATCAACGTCGCCGTGAGGATCCCAAGCGCCACCACCAATTCGATGATCAAACTGCCTCGCTCGTTCTGTTCTCGTCTCACCATAGCGCCATCTCCCACACGACCCCCGTGAGCGCCTGAAATACGCCCACGGCGATCAAACCGACGATGCAGCCGTTGAGGATGACAAAGGATGTTGTGATCACCTGCGAGGCGGCTTGCTCCAGTTGATAGGCTTTGGCATCCAACGCATCGTGCCAGCCCGACAACGCCGCCATGAATCCACCGTGACCGTGCGCCGCATTCGTGAGACGCCATCGAAACTCGCCGGTCTCGTCGAACGCCTGCACCGCTTCCGTCAACGGCACACCTTCGCGTAACCGCTGCACCACCCGTCCGCCCTTGCGGATGAACACTTGGTTGTCGGTGCTTTGCGCTGCCAGCGTCACTGCCTGTTCCTCCGGCACCTCCGCGTCCAACAGTACTGCCAGCATCGCCGAAAAATCCCGCTCCAACCGCTTCCGCCGCCACGGCAGCCGATAGTTGGCCGCGTCGATCACCGGTTTCAGCACCGGTGCGAGCCACGGGATCCCTCGCGGTCCACAGAGATAAACCAACACGGCGAGCCAGATTATGGCCATCAAGCCGAACTGGACGACGCTTACCAGAAGACGGTGCGCTACCAGAAAGTGGAGGAGCGGTGGCAAGGGTCCGTTCGTAAGCTCACGCGTGATTTCCTGAAACTTCGGGACGATCACAATCGTGAGGAATGGCCAAATCAATCCGCAGAAGGGGTTCAGCGCCAAAAACAAAATCAGGTAGTTCACCGCGCTGGTGGTTCTGGACGAACGACTGGTCAACGTCCTGCGGCAGGCGGGCATGACTTTCCGGATATCGCCGACCTTCTCGCCGACCGCCAGCATTGCCACCAGTTGGGGCGGCACCAGTTCGGGAACCTTTTGCAGGGCTTCGGACAACCGCAACCCCGTTTCCAGATACGCCGCCAGCAGAACGAAACGGTAGCCGAGCTTCTTATCACGGGATTTGGCAATCTCCACGATTGCGGTCTCGGCGCTGTACCCCTCTGCCAAGCCGGTCTCCAACAGATCGAGGAAGATGTGTGCCCGTTCCTGTCGTCGGAGCGGCAAGATCAAGACACTGTAGGCTACGCCGGCCAGCGCCACCAAGGCCAACAACCAAATGAGAAAGTATATGACGACGGCGATCATGATGATAAAATTCCTATCACGGAAATTAGCGGCAAGAACTGTCCCAGTACTGCCTGAATCAAGGTGTACACTTGTATAAATATTAAGGCCCCAAGCACCAGCACCGAGACTGGCAACACCGCTTGCAGCAGGATCTCAGTCCGGTATTCAGCGCGGGCATGATAGATCTCAGCCGCCCGTTTTAGCCCCGACGCCAAGTCACTCCGGGCGCTGGCCACCAGCCAGATGAACAAGGGCGGAAAACGCTTGGTCGGCGTCGCCATGCCTGCAAAATCGCCGTGACCGCTCGCCAGTCGCGCCCGCCATTGTGCCAAGTCACCGGCGATCGCAGAGTCCCGCTCCAAGTGCGCCATCAGACCGATGGTGTCATCCAAACTGCAACCACCTTTCAGCATGATTTCCATGGCCGATGCGACCTGCCACAGACTGGCCTCGCGAAACCCCGGCAGCCGCCAGCGCAGCCGCGACTGCAAGCGCGGGAGTGCTGTGACAACGCCGACGGCAACGCACAGAACTGCTAACACCACCACTGGCAACCACAGACCGATCGGAGTCGCTCGCAGACTGAACTCGGTGAGTGCAGGGAGTGACCTTCCGCCAAGCAAGTCGGAAAAAATCTTGGGTAGAACGCCGAGCATACCGCCGAACAAGCCAGCCAAAAGAATCGACAGCGCCAGCGACGCAGCGAGCACAATCGCCGGATACACCATCAGCCCCTTGAGCCGCGTCCAGATCAGATTGGCTGACTGGTAGTAGTCGGCCACCAATGTCAACACGCCGGGCAGATCATTGCTCTTGACGCCGACTTGCAGCATCTGGACGTAAAACGGCGGCAACTTGCGCGCAGCCAGCGCCTGCTGGAAGGGAGTGCCGTTGGCCAGATCGGCGCGAAGTTTTTCCAGTTCGTTCCGTAGTTCGCCACGACGCATTGAGGCGCAGAGTTGGCCGAGCGCGCTCTCCAGCGGGATGCCGGTGCGCAGCATCGCGGCCAACTGCTGATTAAAGAAGGCAAATTCGTCGAGTTTCATAAGCCCAGCACCCTCCTGATTTCGGCTTCGTCCGTAAGACTGCGCCGCACCAACTCACGAGCAGCAGCCTCCAATGATTCCGACGGCGTCACCGCTGCGGCTCCGCTTGCCTGCAGGCGGGAGCGCAGCGATTCGTCCACTCTGACCCATTCCACCAACGGCACGCGGCCTTTGTAGCCCGTGCGCAGGCAAACCTCGCAGCCTTCGCCGCGGCAATGATCGCAAATTCGCCTGACCAGCCGCTGGTTCAGCACCAGACCAAGCACCGACACCACGGCGAAACGGTCGGGGCACATCACCAGCAATCGCTCAACGACGCCGCGACACGAGCCAGCGTGCAGCGTTGTGATCACGAGGTGACCCGTCAGCGCGGCGCGCACAGCGATGTTGGCGGTTTCCTCGTCGCGGATTTCGCCGATGACCAGCACTTGTGGATCCTGGCGAAGAAGATGGCGGGCGGCTTTTGAAAATGTCAGCCCGCGCGCTTCGTTGACCTCCGTTTGCATCACGTTGGCAATGATTTGCTCGACGGGATCTTCGACTGTGATGATGTGCTGCGAGCCGGACTCGGCAAGGTGGCGCAGGCAGGCGTAGATGGTTGTTGTCTTGCCACTGCCGGCCGGTCCGGTCAGAAGCAGGAGGCCGGCGCTCTGGCGGAGAAATGTCTCTAATTCAGCGCGGGCCGGTTCGGGGAAATTCAGTTCACGCAGCGACGGCGTGCCCGTCGTGCTGAACAGCCGCAGCACAATCTTTTCACCGGTCACGGTCGGGTAGGTGGCGACGCGGATGTCTTGTTGCGCGCCGACATCGGCCTTGTCGATCCGGCCATCCTGCGGAAGCGAATCCTGGTACGTCTTCAGCCGCGCGAGGAATTTGATCCGGCCGAAAACGCGTTCAGCCGTTTCCTTGGGCAGGCTCGTGACAGGCGTGACAATGCCATCGAGTCGAAAGCATACCTCCGCTGATTCGCCGCGCATTTGCAGATGAATGTCGCTGGCGCAGACCGACTCGGCCTGCTGAATCAGGTCGTCTAACAGCTTTGGAGCGACGACTTCCGACACGAGCCGATGGTAGTCTTTCATTCTGGGAATGCAAGCTTACTCTTGCGCAAACGCGGGCCGCTGATCTCTGTAAAGAGTACGCTGCAATAATCGCCAGCCTAAGGAACTTGACCTTGGCTTTTGCAAATGGCGTGCCCCAAATGAGTCTTGGCGAAGTCACCCAAAAGATCAATGAAGTCATTACCAAGGATGTTTATGAGCCACCAGTCCAACAGGAGATGGCTCTTCTTAACAATCCGATGGATATGATCCGGGCTTTATACAGCGTCGGGTTCATTGGGATTCGTGACCATATAACGGGATCGTTCATATTCTGCCATGATGGTCATAACCCCACTCGTGAGTTCACAAGAGAAGATCAGATCCTCATTCATCCGTGTTACTGGATGGCCCTGAACCTCACAAGATGCCCCCTGAAATCGGTTTCCGCGCCTTTCGGTGTAGCGGCGTTTCTGTGAAACGCCGAATTCCTTCGGGAAATGAACGACCCGCGCTTCGCAGAAGCGCAGCTACAACCGGAAAAATCATTTGGGCAACAGCCCCTAACTATTCGATATTTCACTCTCTACCTCGTTGCACTGCAGCTGGCGCCCAACCACTGAAATTGATGCAGTTCGCTTCCCGCTCATCACGAGAACACCCCAGCGCGGGCCTACACCCCATTGTGTCATCGGCTTCGTCATACGCGTCTGCTGTTCGGCCGACTGGGGGGACGACGGGCAGAGATTGCCGTCAAGCAACAGACGGCCCGTAGCGGGGGAGAGATTCCTCGACAGGCTCGGAATGACAAAATGACGGGCGGCGCGGTGGGCCACTGTGCACGAACATGTCGGGACTCGGCGGGCTGGGGCCAGCCCGCCCTACCGGGATTATGGCAGGGCGCGGAGAGAAGCTGCAATTGTGTTGACCGGGTCGGGAAAGTTCTCCATCAGTTAACGCCGTGACGACCGAGAATTCAGCGAAGATGCCGCATGGGGTGGGGAAGGCGTATGCGTTTCAGATTTTCAACACGATCTCGTTTGCGATCGTGTTGACGACGCCGATGCTGTTGTACTTCAAGGGACTCGGCGCGTCGGGGACGGTGCTCGGCATCGTGACGGCGTTGCCGGCGTTGTTGAACATCCTGCAAATGCCGGCGGCGCGGTTCGTGGAGCAGGTGGGCTACCGCACGTTCGTGTTGCGGGGCTGGAGCCTGCGGAGCTTGTTCATTTTGGGCATGGCGGGCGTGGCGTTCCTGCCGGCCAAGATCGATCCCACGACCAGGATGGCGCTGTTGTTGTTTCTGTTGTTTGCCTACAACACGTCGCGCGGCATCTCGGTGTGCGGTTATCTGCCGTGGCTCACGCAATGGATTCCCGAAACGGTGCGTGGTCGTTACATCTCGCGCGACCAGATGTGCAGCGCGGTCGCGAATGTGGCGACGTCGCTGGCAACGGCCGGTTATCTCTTTTACGGGACGTCGCAGCATGCGTTCGGCGCGTTGTTTCTGGCGAGTTTCGTAGCGGCGGGCATCAGCCTGTTGTTTCTGCGGCGCATCCCCGACGTGCCGCCGCCGCAGAGGAATTCACAGGCAGGGACGCCTATGCCACCGAATGTGCCGTGGAAGGAAATGGCGTTGTTTCCGCCGTTCTTTCGGTTGCTCGTTTATAACGTCCTCATTTTCGCCGCGCCGGCGGGCGGCAGCGTGTTCTGGGTGCCGTGTTTGCGCGATGAATTTCAGTTGAGCGATGCGCAAATCCTGGTGATCGGCGCGATCACGCCGGCGGTGACGGCCGCGAGCTTGTTGTGGTTGGGGCACGTGGTGGATCGCGTGGGGAGTCGCCCGGTGCTGGCGCTGGCGAATGTCACGCTCGCGATTCACTTCCTGTCGTGGGGCAGCCTCGGTGCGCGGCTATTGCCGCTGACCTGGTGGAGCCTGCTATGGATTCAGAGCACGGCAGGGCTGGCGCTGGCGGCGCTGAACCTCGGCAACCAGCGCATGGCCATGAGCATAGTGCCCGCGATGGGACGCAGCCATTTTCTCGCGTTGTTCAGCGTGGTCAATGGGCTGACGCTTGGCGTGTTGCCCATCGCGTGGGGCATCGCGCTCGACAGCCTCGGAGGATGGCGGCACGGGTGGAACCACTGGGAATGGAATCAATTCAGCGCACTTTACGTTGCGCTCGTGCTGGTCACGCTCGCCGCGCAGGTCTGGCACACGCGCCTGACCGAGCCTCGCGCGATGACGACGGAACAGTTTTTCCGCGAGCTGCTCGTCGAGACGCCGGCGCGCGCCCTCAGCCGTCTGCTGGCTCGACGACCGTTTTCCTGAGAGTAGTAGCCCGGATTATTCACGATGCGCTTGAAACCTCGACAGTCTGTCACAGCTCGAACCCTCACCCTGACCCGCCTGCGCCGAGGCTTCGGCGGGCACGCCCTCTCCCTTGGAAAGGGAGAGGGGAAATCTCCTCGCCCCGCGTGCGAGAAGAGGATCAATCCCGCTCTGAGCGGGATCAAGGTGAGGGGCAGTTCGTTGCGCAAAACTTCATGAATAATTCAGGGTAGGACAGGCGTCTCGCCTGTCTGATCCAATGAAAAATGTCGGGCGGGACGCCCGACCTACTATGGCTTGCCCGCGCCACTTGAATCCGTGTAAGCTCGTCGTGACATGATTGCACTTGTTGACTATGGAATGGGCAACCTGCGCAGCGTCGAGAAGGCGCTGACGCGGGTCGGGGCAGATGTGCGCATCGTTAGCGACCGCGGATCGGTGCTCACGGCGGACGCGCTCGTGTTGCCGGGCGTCGGCGCGTTCGGCGATTGCCTGAAGAACCTGGAGAAACTCGATCTCGCTCAAGCGACCCGCGAGTTCATTGCATCGAAGCGCCCCTTCCTCGGCATTTGTCTCGGCATGCAGGGATTGTTCGAGTCGAGCGAGGAGACGCCGGGCGTGAACGGGCTGGGCGTTTTCGAGGGCACTGTGCCGCGGTTCGATTTCAGCAGCGGAAGCCTCCGCGCTTGCGATGAAACGGTCAACGCACAGCAGGCAGGGATGCCTGCATCGACCGCAGCGCAAGCAAGGATGCTTGCGCCACGAGGCTCTGGTGGACTGAAGGTGCCGCACATGGGGTGGAACCAACTCCGCATCCGCAAGGCCGACTGCCCGCTGTTGGCGGGCATTGCCGACGGCAGCTACGTGTACTTCGTGCACAGCTATTATTGCGCGCCGACCAACAAGTCGCTCATGTGCGCGACGACGGCGTACGGCATCGAGTTTTGCTCGATGTTGTGGAGTGGGAGTGTGTTTGCGACGCAGTTCCACCCGGAGAAGTCGCAGGCCGTGGGACTGAAGATGCTGGAGAATTTTGTAAAACTGCAGAAGCCAGGAGTAAGGAGTCAGGAGTCAGAATGAACCGTCAACCGGCGCGGACTTTTCAGGATCTGATCGTATGGCAGAAGGCGCATCGGTTCGCGATCGGCATTTACCGGTTTACGGATGGTTTTCCGAAAATGGAGGTCTATGGCTTGAGGAGCCAGATTCGGCGCGCCGCAGTCTCGATTGCGGCGAATATCTCGGAAGGCTTCAAGAAAACTGGCCGAGCCGACAAGGCGCGATTTATGAACACAGGCCAAGGATCGGTAGAAGAATGCCGATACTACTTAATCCTGTCGGCGGATCTTGGCTACGGCCAGAGTTCTGAGCTAAACGCACTATTAGAGGAAGTGAGCAAGCTACTTGACGCCTATGCGTCAGCGATTCTGGCTTCTGGCTCCTGACTTCTGACTCCTATGATTATTTATCCTGCCGTTGATCTCAAAGGTGGCAAGGTGGTGCGCTTGCAGCAGGGACGCGCCGATGCCGAGACCGTTTACAGCGATGATCCTGCCGCCGTGGCGAAGCGTTGGGAGGACGAAGGCGCGGGCTACCTGCACGTCGTCGATCTCGACGGAGCGTTTGACGGCGAGCCGCGTAACTGGGACGCCGTGAAAAAGATCCTCAAAGCCGTGCAGATCCCAATCCAACTCGGCGGCGGTCTTCGCCGACGGTCGCAGGTCGAGGAAGCGTTGCAGATGGGTGTGACCCGCGTGGTGATTGGCACAAAGGCGTGCGAGTCGGCGGAGTTCGTTCAGGCACTGGTGCAGGATTTTGCCCGGCGAATCGTCGTCGGGATCGACGCGCGCGCCGGCTTCGTAGCGGTGAAGGGTTGGACGGAGCGCACCGAGTTGTCGGCGGTGGATTTCGCGCAGCAGATCGATCGGCTCGGCGTGGCGAATATCATCTTCACCGACGTCTCGACCGACGGCATGCTGGCGGGGCCGAATTACTTTGCGATTGCCGCGCTGTGCGCCGCCGTGCGCTGTAACGTCATCGCCAGCGGCGGCGTCGGCAGCTTGAACGACGTGCGCCGTCTCCAACGCGTCGCCGAAGAGTACCCCAATCTCGTCGGCCTCATCATCGGCAAAGCGTTGTACGATGGTCGGATTGATTTGAAGCAGTTGGGAGAGTGACTGCTTGGCATTCGTTCCTTGCAGGTTGGCGACAAATGCCTTTTCTGGATGGAATATTGAACCCCACCCGCAATGGTTGATTTTCAGTTGCTGCATCGGGTAGGGTGGGCGCATGCAAACGACAGCGATTCTGGTGTGGGCGTACGGCGTGTTGGTGGCGGTAGGCGGAGTGATTGAGTACGTGAAGGTCGGCAGCAAGGCGTCGTTGATCTCGGGCGTCGGGGTTCGGATTGATCCTGCTGGCAAGTGGCTATGGCGTGTGGTGCGGCTGGCGGGAAAGTCTCGTGGCGTCCGCTGTCATCGCGGCGTTGCTGGTGATCATCTTCGCTGTCCGGGTGCTGAAGACGCGGCGGATGATCCCCGCGGGAATTCTCGCGTTGCTGAGCCTGGCAACGCTGGTGATCTTCCTCAGCCAGTTGATGTGAGGCGCGGTGGACTGGAACTGACTTCTTGACTTCGACAGGCGAGACGCCTGTCCTACGCGCAATCATGGCTCACGAGTACATTCTGAAACCCGCGCATGGGCCGCGCGATCTGCGCATCAATTACCGGGCGGAACTGAACGAGCAGCAGTATGCCGCCGTGACGGCGGGCGGCGCGGATGCTTCGTTGAACTCGGGGCCGATGCTGGTGATAGCGGGCGCGGGCAGCGGTAAGACGCGGACGTTGACGTACCGCGTGGCGTGGTTGGTCGAGCACGGTGTGCCGCCTGCACGGATTTTGTTGCTGACGTTCACGAACAAGGCCGCGCGCGAAATGTTGCGGCGCGTCGAATCGCTGCTGCCGACGGACATCTCGGCGATCTGGGGCGGGACGTTCCATCACGTGGCAAACCGGATTTTGCGCCGGCATGCCAAGCTGCTCGGTTATGGCAGCGATTTCACGATTCTCGACCGCGAAGACGCGAGGGACATGCTCGACGGTTGCATTGCTGAGGCGAAGATCGACACGAAGCAGGAGCGGTTTCCGAAAGGGGACGTGCTCGCGGAGATCTACTCGCTTGTCGTGAATACGGAACGCACCATCAAGCAGGTGCTCGCTCAGCAATACGACTATTTCTCGCACCTTGCAGGGCCGATCAAAACGCTGGGCGAGGTTTATGGCGAGCGGAAACGCAAGGCCAACGCGATGGATTACGATGATCTGCTCGTCAATTGCCTGCGGCTGTTTCGGGAGTACAAGGAGGTAGGCGAACGCTACCGCGAGCAGTTCGTGCACGTGCTGGTGGATGAGTACCAAGACACGAACCGGATTCAGGCCGACCTCATCGACGCCGTCGCGATGCTCCACCGCAACCTCATGGTCGTGGGCGACGACGCTCAATCGATCTACTCGTGGCGCGGCGCGAACTACCGCAACATCCTGAGCTTCCCCGAGCGCTACCCGAGCGCGCGGGTGTTCAAAATCGAAGTGAACTACCGCAGCGTGCCCAGCATCTTGAAACTCGCCAACGATGCGATCAAGGCCAACATCCACCAGTTCGCTAAGGTGTTGCAGCCCGTCCGCTCGGGCGGCGGCAAACCGTGGCTTGCGCCGTGCGCGGATGCGAACCAGCAGGCGCAGTTCGTCGCGCAACGCGTGCTGGAGTTGCGCGATGAAGGCGTGCCGCTCAACCAAGTTGCGGTGCTATACCGCGCGCATTTCCACGCGATGGAATTGCAGATGGAACTGACGCGGCGCAACATCCCGTACGTCATCACCAGCGGGTTGCGATTCTTCGAGCAGGCGCACATCAAAGACGTGACCTGCTTTCTGAAGGTCGCTGTCAATCCGCACGACGAGATGGCGTTCAAACGTATTCTGAAGCTGCTATCGGGCATCGGCGCGAAGACGGCGGACAAGCTGTGGGAGAAGTTTCATCCCGTGCTCGCCCACGGCAAACCGCTATTGGTGACAAGCGACGCGGTGCCCGCGAAGGCGCGCGACGAATGGAAGAAGGCGGCGGCGGTTGTCAACAAGCTCCGCTCCGGCGTTGTAGCCGCGAATCCTATTCGCGGCAGCCGCGAAGATGCTTCGCGGCTACAAAGGGCTTCCGAGATGATCGAAGAGGTCGTCGAAGGCTACTATGGCGGTTACCTCAAGGCGAAGTACCCGAACGCGCGGGCGCGCGAGGAGGACCTGCATCAACTCGCCGCGTTCGCGATGCAGTTCGAGAGCGTAGACGATTTTCTGAGCCAGCTTGCGTTGCTGACGAATCTCGAAGCTGAAGACGCCAGCTTGATGACGACGAACGAGCAGGAGTTCATGCGGTTGAGCACGGTGCATCAGGCGAAGGGCCAGGAGTGGAAGGCGGTGTTCGTGATCGGATTGTGCGACGGCATGTTTCCGTTGTCGCGTTCGTTGGACAACCTCGAAGGCGAGGAAGAGGAGCGGCGGTTGTTCTACGTCGCGGTGACCCGGGCGAAAGACGAACTGTACCTGGCGTATCCGCTCTTTCGGATGATGGGCGGCGACAGCGGCGGCTTTCAGAGACCGTCGCGATTTCTGGCCGAGGTGCCGAAATCGCATTATCAGGAACTGTCGCTGCGCCACCAGACGGGATACTGGTAGCCGGAACCGGTTTTGCGTCGTCGCTTCACCGATCGGATTCTGACTGCGCGATGTCCGGGTATCCCGAGGCGCAAATCCGTCCGAGCGCGCACCTTGACACTATCAGGCGGGTCTCTTATCCTTGTGGCGTGAGCTTGACCGTTGCCTCGGAACAAACGCCATGGAATCTGCGCCAGTTGCTTGCCCGGTCGGGGCTTCTCGCAGAAGACCAAGCCGCCGAATTACTCAAGACCCCGCGCAAGCCGGGCGAATCGCTGGTGAGCATCTTGGTGAAGTCGGGCGCGGTTTCCGAAGAAAACCTGCTCCATGCATTGGCCGAGTCACTGCACCTGAGTTTCACCCGGCTTACTGACAAGGAAGTTGAAGCGGGTGCGCGCGCGAAAGTTCCCACCAAGGTCGTTTTTCAGTACAACGTCATGCCCATGCGGGCCGACAACGGCACACTGCTCGTCGCCACGAATGACCCGTTTAATCTGGCGATGATCGAGTCGATCCGTCTCGTCACCAAGTGCCGCGTGCAACTCGCGCTCTGCACGGAAGCCGACATCCTCAAGGCGTTGAAGCGTTACTACGGCGTCGGCGCGGAAACGCTGGACGAGTTGCTCCAAAAGAACGTGCTCGATCTTGACGCGCCGGAACAGATCACCAAGGAGGATTTGGAGAGCGGAGATCAGGAAGCCAGCGTCGTCAAATTCGTCAACCAGATCATTTGGGAAGCCTTCAAGGAGCGCTCGACAGACATCCACTTCGAGCCGATGGAAAACGATTTGCGGATTCGCTATCGCGTGGACGGCGTTCTGCATCAGACGCCCGTGCCGCCCCAGCTCAAGCGATTCCAGGCGGCGATCATTTCGCGCATCAAGGTCATGTCGAACATGGACATTGCGGAGCGGCGGCTTCCGCAAGACGGCCGCATCAACGTCCGCAGCGGCGGCGAGGAGATCGACGTGCGCGTGTCCACGATCCCAACGGCGTACGGTGAGAGCGTCAGCTTGCGGCTGCTCACGCGCAGCAGCATTTTCCTAGGACTGGACAGCCTGGGGTTGAATCACGATGACGAGAAGATCGTCCGCAAGCTCGTTGACCTTCCGCACGGGATCATTCTGGTCACCGGACCGACCGGCTCGGGCAAATCCACGTCTCTGTATGCCTTCCTGAGCACCATCAATTCGATTGACCAGCGCATCATCACGATTGAAGACCCGATTGAGTATGAATTACCCGGCGTCAATCAGATGCACGTGAAACCGGACATTGGCCTGACGTTTGCGAGCGGGCTGCGGCACATTTTGCGCCAGGATCCGGACGTGATCATGGTGGGCGAGGTCCGAGATCGGGACACGGCCGATATCGCCATTCGCGCGGCGCTGACGGGCCACCTGGTCTTTTCCACTCTGCACACCAATGATGCGGCCGGGGCCATCACGCGTTTGATCGACATGGGGATCGAGCCGTTCCTGGTGAGTTCATCGGTGGAAGCGCTCATCGCGCAACGTTTGGTGCGGACGATCTGCAAGTCCTGCAAGGAGCAGTACCAGCCGGAGGTTGAATTCCTGCGCGAGGTCAACTTTCCCGGACTGGATCAACACCCCAAGTTTTACCGCGGCCGCGGCTGTGAGGAATGCCGATTTACCGGATACAAAGGACGGACGGGCATTTACGAGATCCTGGTCATGGCGGAGAATCTGCGCCCGCTCATTATTGAGCGAACATCTTCGACCACGCTGAAACAGGCCGCCTGCGCCAATGGGATGAAAACTTTGCGCGACGACGGTTGGGGGAAGGTTCGCGCGGGGATCACCACGGTCGAGGAAGTGGCGCGCGTCACGCAGGAAGACGAGGCGCTCGTTGGGACGTGAGCATTTGGGCGCGCAGCGTTGTCTAACAGCTAATGCCGACCTTCCAATATAAGGCCAAGACCCAAAAGGGTGAGCTCATCACAGGCACACTTGCGGCAGGTGATCGCCGAACGGCACTGGCCGAACTCGGTCGCCTTGGCTACTACCCGTTGCTGGTGGACGCCGCGGAAGCGGAAGAGAAAACCCGCATGGGCGCATTCAGTTTTCGCAATCGTGTTTCCACGCGCGATGTCCTGATGTTCACGCAACAACTCTCCACCCTGTTACGTTCGGGCATGTCGCTGAGCCAGGCGCTGGAGGTGTTGGAGCGGCGGACGCGGAAGAAGACCTCCAGCACCCTTCTGGCGAGCCTTCGGAACGACATCGTCCAGGGCGAGACATTGTCGGGCGCGCTGGCCAGGCATTCCAAAGTGTTTCCAAAATTCTATGTCAACCTCGTCAAGGCGGGCGAAGCCAGCGGGACGCTCGACGAAGTGCTGGACCGGTTAAAGCGGCATTACGAGCAGGCGGGCGAGGCGCGGGAGAAGGTGGTTGGTGCGTTGATTTATCCCTTGATCGTCGTTTGCGCCGGCATCGGTACGATTATTTTCTTCATGACGTTTATGGTTCCGCGTTTTGCTCAGATGTTCAAGGAGATGCGAGCCACCATGCCTCTACCGACGCGCATGCTGATCGCCGCCAGCAGCGCGTTCACGTCCTATTGGTGGATCGGCGCGGCGCTCATCGTGGTTACGGTGATCGCGTACCGGCAACGGGCGCGGACACCGGAGGGCCGTTTGGCGATCGACGGACTGAAACTGCGGCTGCCGGTGTTTGGCCGTATCATTATGGCGGGTGCGTTTTCTCAGTTTGCGCGCACACTGTCCACGCTGCTGGAGAACGGCGTCCCCGTGCTCAATGCCTTGCAGATTGTCGAGGACACGATGACCAACCGAGTCATTGCCAACGAACTCCGCGAAGCCCGCACACGCGTCACCGATGGCACAAGTATTTCGCAGCCCTTGGCCAAGGGAAAAATTTTTCCGCCTCTGTTGCTGGACATGCTGGCGGTCGGCGAGGAAAGCGGCGAGGTGGTGACGGCGCTGAAAAACATCGCTGACATGTACGAGCAGGAATTGGCGCACACGTTGAAGATTTTCACCACGCTGCTTGAACCGGCCATTATCGTGTTCATGGCTTTCGTGGTGGGATCGGTTGTGCTCAGCATTCTATTGGCCGTGTTTGACCTCACAAGTGGGATCGGGAAATGAAAATGAGGAGATCTTTATGACGAAACGCAAAATTCGCGCAGAGGCGGGGTTCACGCTGTTGGAGATCCTGCTGGTCGTGGTCATCATCGGCATGCTGGTCAGCATCGCCGCTGTCAAGATCGGCGGCCAGTCACAAAAGGCGAAACTGGTGGCCACTCAGCGGCAGATCGACGCCTACAAGACGACGCTCGGTGTTTATGAGCTTGAGAATGGGTTTTATCCCTCCACCGAACAGGGGTTGCAGGCATTGATCACGCAGCCGGCGACGCCACCTGTGCCGGCGAACTGGAAAGGTCCTTATCTCGACCCACCTGTTCTGCGACAAGACCCGTGGGGACACGATTACATTTACAAGAATCCGGGCACGCGCAATCCTACCGGGTACGACCTGTATTCATTGGGTCCAACAGGTGTTGAAGGTGATCCAGGCAACATTGGCAACTGGCAGTAAAGGGCGGGCGCGATGCGCCGCCTTTACCCTCATCGAGCTAAGTCTTGTGGTGTTTATCCTCGCAATGCTGATGGCTGTCTCCGTTCCAAGCTTTGTCCGTTCCTATAACGCGGCAGTCCTCAATGAAACGGCGCGTTCCTTCGCCACGCTGTGTCAGTTTGCACGCATCCAGGCGGTGTCGCAGCAGCGGAATGCGACTCTGCACATCGATTTGGAGCGCCAGATGTTCTGGGTCAGCCAGCCCGTGCGCAATGAGGACGGCGACCAAGGGAATCAGTCGTTGAAGGTCGTCGAACTCTCCAATCGCGTGGCGCTGATTGAGGCGGTGCGACAGGATCAACCGCCGACAGTTGAGAAACAAATCGAAGTCAACTTCTACCCCAACGGTACTTGTGATCCCGTGTACGTCGTTTTGCAGGGGACAGAAAGGGGCAAGGGGTTGTGCGCGACCATCGATCCGATCACGATTCAAGCAACGATTTACGCTGCGAAATTATGAAGACTCGCGCCCAAACTGGTTTCATCCTGTTGGAAGTCCTGTTTGCCACAACCCTCGTCGCAGTCGGTCTGTTTGCGATTATCAACTGTCTGGGGCGGTGCGTGGCAGCGGCGCGCACGGTGCAAAATTACACGATTGCGGAAACGTTGCTGGCCAACCAGTGTTGCGTCTTTCGCGTCGAGCGGCCCACCGATATGCTCGACCAGGAAGGCGTTTTCGATGACTACCCGGGGTTTTCGTGGACGCGGGAATTCGAGCTAACTGATACCGAAGGTCTCTGGCAGCAAACCATCACCGTTTACTGGTACGAAGGGGGGAGATTGGCAAGCGACTCGGTCGTTGAGTACCGCTACCTGCCCGAGAAAGAGCAGTGAACAGCATGCATCGCATCGTGAAAGACAGGCAAAAGCAGGGCGCGTTCACTTTGTTGGAAGTGATGCTGGCAGTGACGATTCTCGGACTCGTGATGACGGCGGTGTATGCGACGTGGAGTGCGGCGCTGAGCGGATGGAAACGCAGCAGCACCATCAGCGCGGCATTTCAACGTGAGCGCGTGGTGATGGACACGCTGACGGAACTGGCGAGTTCAATTGTTTACTTCAACTCGAACAAGGGCGTGTACGATGTCCAAGGAACGCACGACGAATGGAAAGGTGACGCTGTCAGTTTCGTAACGTCCTCCGATGTGTCGTTGCCGCAGACCGAATCCTCGATCGCGGGCATGCGGCGCGTGACCATTGCTCTGGAGCGCGATGACCAAGGCAACCCATTTCTGTCGATCGTGAATACGCCTGCGCTCGAGCCCTCCGACGCTTCCTCGGAAGACCAAATCCACGTCCTGTCTGCGAAGGTCTGCGGTTTTCAGGTGCGGTATCGTGACCCGATGGATGAGTCGTGGAAGGACAAATGGGAAAACGCCCATGTCATTCCCGCGGCGATCGAGTTCACGGTTGCATTTGGCGGAACCGACGGACAGACGCCGCCTGTCATTGTGACGCGGGCAGTGGACGTTCCGATAGCCCGATTTGCCATGCAGACGCAAGGCTTGCAGATGAACCAGCAATCTACGACCAATCAGATCCAACAGCGCAACATCAATCTCTTGCCGCTGCCAACGGATACAGGGACTGGCGAGCAATGAAAAACACGACGGTTGAACGTCGAGACTTGTCGCAGTCGCGCGGGGTCGCGATGGTGATTGTGCTGTGGGTGATCATGGTTTTGTCCTTGCTGATCAGCGGGTTTGCTTTCACAATGCAGGTTGAAACGCAGGTGGCATCCTTCAGTCGCAAGGAGCTGAAGGCCGAGATGCTGGCGCGTTCCGGTGTCGAGATTGCCCGGATGCAATTGATGCTGCACATGAAATCGCCGACGGAATCAGGGCTTGATGCCCTCAACCAGGACTGGGTCACCAACGAGACGCTCTACGTTGACCACGAGTTGGGGGAGGGTAAATACAATGTGAAAGTGACCGACGAAGAGAGCAAGCTGCCGATCAATCTGCTGTCGCAGGACCAGTTGAGGCGCCTGATGGATTTGTTGGGCATTGATCCATCGGAAGGCGACGTGATCGTGGACTCGATTCTGGACTGGAGGGAGCCGGGCGATCTGCATCGATTGAACGGGGCAAAGAGCGACTACTACGAAAGCCTGTCGCCGCCTTACAGCGCGAAGAACGCGCCGTTGGATCGCGTGGAGGAGCTGTTGCTGATTCGCGGCGTGACGAAGGAGATTTACGACGGCACGCCTGCGACCGAAGACGAGCCGGCTAGGCCGGGGCTCAAAAACCTGTTCACGACCACGTCGTCGGGTCAAGTCAACGTCAACACCGCGTCGTCCATCGTGTTGCAGACGATTTTGGGACTGGACGACACGCACGTCGCGGCGCTGCTGACTCGTCGTGATGGTCCTGATGGAATTCCGGGAACGGAGGACGATCAACCCTTTCGCTCGGTTGGTGAGCTCGGCGGCATGAACACCCAGTTGCCGATCACCGTGAACTCCTCCTACTTCACCGTGAAATCGACGGGAGAAGTGGGAGGCGCGAAGCGGACGATTATTGCCGTGCTGCAGCGGCAGGGCCTGAATGTGATACCAGTGACATGGAGCGAAGTGCGTGGCGGCCTATGATTTCCTTGCTCAAACCTCGGAAGATTACGCAGTTTCGCGGCCATCGCGGCTGGGCGGCGATCTTCTTCGGTGAGTCCTCGCTGGATTTGACCACCGCTCGCGGCTCGGGTGGCGATGTTAGCGTCGAGAACCAAATCTCTGCGCCGCTTCCACCTGCCGAAGAAGGGGCCGATGCGAAATCGCGCTGGCAAACGGCTGTCCAGGATTTGCGCCAGAAACTCAACCCACACGAACATCGCATCGTCACTGCAATCAGAGGCGAGGATGTCCTGTGTCAGACGCTGCGCTTGCCGTCGACGCAGGTGCAAGAGCTCAGGCAAATGTTGGATTTGCAGATCGACAATTTGACGCCGCTCCCAATTGAAGAAGTGGTTTATAGTTTCGAGCCGCTGGAGACCACGAACAGTGAAACGTCCGTGTTGGTCGCGGTCGCGCCGAAAACCGCGGTCAACGAACGCGTGGAGGTATTGGAGGCGGCTGGTTTCCCGCCCGAGGTGGTCGGCGTTGATATCTTGGCCGTGTTCCGCAACTTTCTGAGAAGCCAGTTGCTGCCCACGGACGAGAAATTGAATACGTTTGTCCAGATCGGTCCCACAGCAGCCAATATCATCGTACACACGCATAGCATCCCTGTCGCGATCCGTTCGGTCATGCTGGGAGAAGCTTCTCTGGGCAGTGTCGAGAGTCGGACGGCGCTGCGCGAGGAACTGCAACGGACGTTGGTCGCTGCCGAAGCGGACCAGCCCGATCGCGAAATCGGTCGTGTGACGCTGGCGACGTGGAGCGAGAACTTGCGGGCCGAGGTGGAGGAACTCGCTCGCGGCTGGAATGGCGAGGCACAGTGTTACACCAATGGCTCGGCGCCGTCGCCCGCAGCGAGCCTGTGCGTTGAAACCGCGGCATCGGATGCCACGCGACTCAATTTGCTTCCAGACGAGTGGCGGCAACGGCGTCGCGCCGCTCAACAGCGGCGACGACTCATCCGCAGCGGCATCGTTTTGGGAACGATCTATCTGCTGGGGTTGGCCGTGTTCCTGTCGCTGATGAGACTGCAACAATCCCGACTCAATGACGTGAAAGCCAAGATCGCGCAAAGGCAAAAGGCGCTCAACGACGCGCGTGAATTGCAACGGCTGCTGGTGACGATGCAGAAGCAGCTCGACACGAAGTATTCGGCGTTGGAGATATTGCGCCAAGTGAGCGACGTGATGCCGGAGAACGTGAAGCTTAACGGATTCACGTTCAAGAAAGACCTGACCGTGGCGCTGAAGGCGCAGGCGCAATCGGTCCCGATCGCGAACGATTTCATCAGTCGGCTGGAGCAGTGCGCGCTCTTTTCCAAGGTCACGCCCGGACAAATGCGCACGGATCCCCCCGCTGCTGGCGGCTTGACGAAGTTTGAGGTCACCTGTACTCTCAAATCCGCTTCCCCAGTGCCCGTGGGGCCAACGATATGGCATTGAATAAACGAGAAGGAGTTTTGCTGGGCACGATCATCACCTTGACCGTGTTGGGCGGAAACTACTTCCTGCTGGCGAAGCTCGCTGGCAATTGGCAGACACTTCGCGGTCAACTGAACATCAGCCGCAAAGAGTGGAAGGGCGTCGAGGCTACCATTCAGCTTGCGCCTGGATGGCAAAAGGAGTACGCGCAATTGGGAGCGAGTCTCGGTCAAAAGTCGCAGACGTTTCAGCAAGCCTCCGACGTGCGGGATAGGCTTGAGAACGTCGCCAGTACCTCGGGTGTCCTCATCAAGGATCGTCGCTTCATGCAGCCGGTCGAGAAAGATACGTACCGTGAGTTGACTGTCCAATGCAACTTCGAATCAACCATCGTAACGCTGGTGAAGTTCCTCTACGGTCTTCAGACGAGTTCGGGGTTTATGAGCGTCGAGGAACTTCAAGTAACTCCGCAGCCCGACAACCCGACCGTCCTTCGCTGCAGTATCAGGCTCCAGGCTCTCACTGGCAAATCAGGGAGTCTCAAGTCGTGAACCTGCAGCACCTGCGCACTTTGCTGGGCGTTCTTGTCGCCGCAACCATGATTGCCGCTGGCATATCTTTGGCAGAAGAGACTCACGATTTCGCTCGTTACCAGATCATTATTGACCGTTCGCCGTTCGGCCCAGTGCCGGGCAGTCAGGCGACGGCGACGGCGACGCCCAGTTTTGCCACGCGTTTCGCGCTTGTCGGGATTGTCCAGTCGAATGGGCAGGACGGCGTCGTTCAGGCAATCATTGAGGATAAGGGAAGCCACAACACTTATTTCAAGACCGAAGGCGAGGCGGTCGACGACGTGAAAGTGCTGCACATCGAAGTAGAGAAGCCGCAGAGCATCGTATTACAGCGCGGGCTTGAAACAGCCACTCTGACTTTCGCAGAACTTGGCAGCAAAACACCAACAGCGCCTGCGTCAGCGCCGCAACCCGGACCCGCCGCCCCAGTACCTGTGGGGGTGAGACGGATTCCATTCCGACGGGGGGATTGATGAGATCGCTGCTTTTCATTGCCGTATTGATTTGTGTCCTGAGTTTGACTGCACCCAGGTTTTCGATGTCTTCGGCCGGGGCCGCCGCCGTGGAGACAGCGCCGGCCGGAGACGATAGCCAGCGACATGTTGGCTTCGTCGTTTTTCAGGGCGCACCGGTGCAGGCGGTGCTCGAGTATTACGCGACGACGCTGGCCAAACGCTCGATTATCTCCGTCCCCGCTAATCTGCAGGGCGTGATTTTTTTCCGGAGTCAGACCGACCTGACCGTGGAAGAGGCGAAGTGGGCTTTGGAGACCGCGCTGGCACAGGTTAACGTCGCCATCGTGCCCATGGGTGAGAAGTTCCTCAAGGTGGTCCAGATTGGCGCCGCCAGACAGGAGGGCTTGCCTTTCATCAGCCCCAAGGAGCGCGAGTTGCCCCCTGCCGACATACTGGCCACGCAGATCATCCCGCTTCAATATGCCGACGTCGGTGATGTCATCCCAGCGCTTCAGCCTTACCTGCATCAAGGATATGGACTACTGATGGCGCTCCCGAAATCAAACAGCATCCTGATCACGGAAACCGGCAACAACGTCAACCTGATGATGGAAATCATCAAGGCGATCGATGTGCCTTCGCCGCTGCGGATGGAGACGAAGGTTTACGTTCTGGCACACGCCAAGGCAGGCGAGGTCGTCCAGCGCCTGCAGTCGCTCATTCAGGAAGCCCAACAACTCGGTGCCCGCGCCGCGGCTGCAGGGCAGCCGGCGCAGCCCCAGCCGGTGCGTCCCATCATCCGGCCGCCAACACCAGGTGCGCCCACGGTGGGTGGTGCTGCTCCTGCAGCTTCAGGTGCTCCTGCCGGGGAATCGCTGATTGAAGGCAAGGTGATCATCACTCCTGATGAGCGGACGAACAAGATTTTCGTTCTAAGCCGACCATCGAATTTCGCCTTTTTCGACAAGATCATCGCTGAGCTGGACATGAAGGTTGAGCCCGATGTGATCCTGAAAGTGATCAATCTCAATTACGACACCGCTGAACATGCTGCCTCGCTGGTCAACGCGCTTATCACAGGAGGGACAGTTGCTGGCATACGGCGTCCCCGCACAACAGGCACAACCGGCTCAGCGGGCCGATCGAGTGCGGCCCCACCGCCACCGCCGGCCGCAGGCGGTGCTGCTGGAGCGGCGGTCGAAGGCGGTTTTCTGCAATTTGCAGAAGGCGTCCGGATTTTGCCCGACGAGCGAACGAATTCGCTGCTGGTAATGGCGACCAAGGAGGATATGGTGCGCATTGAGCAGTTGATCAAGGAAGTGGACACGTCGGTGGCTCAAGTGCAGATCGAAGTAGTGATCGCCGAGGTGACATTGAACAATGAGCTGGACGTGGGCGTGGATGTGTTCAAGCGGTTGTTCGACACTCGCTCGGTATCACAGACAGGCGGCAACATCACGGACGGCAACGCGCCCATTCCGTTAATCAGCGGTCTGACCAGCAATCTTCCGAGCGCGGCGGCGTTGGCGGGAGGGCCGGGCGGTCTCACGTACTTCGCTACGTTTCGGAATTTGAAACTCGACGCTGTCATCCATGCGTTGGCGAGTACTTCCAGGGGCAAGGTGCTTTCGACGCCCGTAATCCAGACGATGGACAATCAAGAGGCGAACATTGTCGTCGGCGAGTCGGTCCCGGTACCCGTCTCGACGGTTTCCTCCCTCGTCGGCGGTGTCGGCACGTTGACCACGGGCCAGCTCAACGCCAACATCGAGTACAAAGATGTCGCCATCGAGTTGAAGGTGACCCCGCGGATCAATCCCGATGGCTACGTTAGAATGGACATCGAACAGAAAGTGAACGATCTCGGCCCCTACGTCAACGTCAGTGGCACGTCAGTGCCGACCATCGAGAAGCGAGAAGCGAAATCGTCGGTCGCGGTTGAAGATCAAAGCACTATTGTTCTGGGCGGGATGATCAAGGAAACCAAAAACGTGACCGAGACGAAGACGCCATTCTTTGGCGACATTCCGTTTCTCGGGCAGATCTTCAAGGGCAAGAAGAGTGGCAAGCTCCGCACCGAATTGATCATCTTCATTCGTCCCACCGTGCTGCGCACAGACGCACAGGCAGTTGCCGAGGCGCGCCGCCGCAGCCGCCTGCTGAAAGGAGCGGAGGAACTGGAGTTGGAAAAACAGTTTAAAAGCAATCTGACAAACGCCCCCAGCAGTAGCTTGACCAATGTCGCTCCTCGATCCATGAATCAACCGGCAGACGGCGGCGTATCACCGGAGAATGAGCGGCATGCGGCCAAGGTCAAAGCCCTGCAAGAGCAGGACGCGCAATCCAACTGACACAGGAAGACTGCTGATGACCGAGACCGCAGGTTTACAGGGCCAACGAGTGCGGATTGTGCTGCGACGATTTCATCCCCAGACTCCCGGTGAGGTCATTAGGGGGATCATCACGGAGGTGGACCAGTACGGTTTCCGTGTCAGCGGTCGGCGTTTTCACGATGTTGCTGATCTGGAAACATCGCAACCGATTGAGCGGCCTGCGGAATCAGACACGAAAGTGTATTGGGTGCCCTACAATTCGATTCGCTACAGCGGAATCATTCTCCCCGGCTCGACCTCGGAGCAGGAGGACAACGAGACCCAGAGACGCAAGCCGCTGACAGCGCAAGAACTCAATCGTCAGTCTTCATCCTGATATTGAGAGTTACCAAGGCCATCGCGATTTACGCCGTCGCTGTCGTCATTTTGAGCGCCTGGCTTGCGCCGTGGGTTTTTTGGATCGTTCAAGGGGCGGGGCATAACCTCCCCGGAGCGTCGTGGCTGAGCAAACAACCATTCCGCCGCGTCTTCGACCGCACGATCCTGATTGTGGCAGCAGTGGGTCTGTGGCCGTTATTTCGCGCGCTTGGTATTCATTCGTGGAGTGAGATCGGGTTTCCGCGCGGAAAGAACTGGTGGCGACAAGTCCTGCTCGGAGTTCTGCTCGGCGTCGGTTCGTTTGCATTAGCGGCCGGGATGTTGATCCTTTTGGGTGCACGCACGCTAAACTCGAGCGTTCAGGCAAGCACATTCTCGTCGCAACTGCTCAATTTCATCGCGACGGCTATCGTCGTGGCAGTGATCGAAGAAACATACTTTCGGGGCGGTGTGCAGGGTGCGTTGCAGCGGGGCATGAAGCCGCTGGCAGCCATTGCACTGACCAGCGCAATCTATTCGGCCGCGCATTTCCTTAAGCCGCCGAGCGCAGACATTCCCACCGAAGCTGTGCGGTGGAACAGTGGCTTCAACTATCTGGTGCGGGTGTTTTCGCAATCGTGGCGAGCCCAAGGTGTCGGGTTGGGCTTCGTCACGCTGTGGCTCGCGGGGTCGATCCTGGGATTGGCGTTTGCAGAAACAAGGGGACTCTACTTGCCGATTGGATTGCACGCTGGCTGGGTGCTGACGTTGAAAAGCTACGCGTTCTGTACCCAGGCGACACTTCCACAGACCGCAGTCTGGTGGGGTGGAGACACACTGATTGAGAACGCCATGATGTGGCCTGTGCTCGTGATTCTCTTGGCAATGGTAAACTGGATATGTCGCCACAAACTCGGACCTCTGCGCTGATCAACGCAGTTGCGCCCTGGCTCAGGAGCGCGGTTGACCTGATCTATCCGCCCAATTGCTTGTTCTGCTACGAGCCACTGGCGGAAGCGGAGCGCGGTGTGATCTGCGCGTCCTGTCTGGGGAAGGTGAAATTCATCGAGCCGCCGTTTTGCGAGCGCTGTGCGCTGCCGTTCGCCGGAGCGGTAACCGAGAGTTTCGTCTGCGGTTACTGCAAGGATTTGAAATTCCACTTCAGCCGCGCGGTCGCTGCCTGTCGGGCCGAAGGCGTGGTACGCACGAGCATCCACCGGTTCAAGTACAACCGCGAGATGTACTACGGGCCGCATCTGGCTGAATGGCTGGTAGGCGCTGCCAGACAATGGATCGATTGGAGTCGGGTGAATGCGATCGTGCCCGTCCCGTTGCATCCGCGCAAGAAACGGATGCGGGAGTTTAATCAAGCTGAGTACCTGGCCGTTGCGCTGCGCCGCGCGGTTCAAGTCCCGGTGTTGAATCGAAATCTGCGGCGCGTCAAGGAGACGGTCACACAGACGGCTCTGCACGCGAGGGAGCGGGCCGCAAACTTGCGTGACGCATTTGCTGTCCGCCACGCGGAGGCGCTTGCGGGCAAGCGGCTGGTATTGGTGGACGACGTGTTTACAACTGGCGCTACGATGGACAGTTGTGCTAAGGTCTTGCTCAAAGCGGGCGCCGAGGATGTGATTGCATTGGCCGTTGCACGTGGAGTGTGAGCATGGACGTCTTCGAAAAACCAAAGATCAGCGAAACCAAAACAAAAAAACGCGAGATCCCAAGCGGTCTGTGGGTGAAATGCAAAGACTGCGGCGAAATGATCTTCAGCAAGGAGTTGCTCGCCAATCTGAAGGTCTGCCACAAATGCGATTATCATTTTACAATGACCGCGAGCGAGCGCATCGCTTCGCTTGTTGACGAAGACACATTTCGCGAAGCGGATGCCGATATGGCAAGCGTGGACGTTTTGAAATTCACCGGTGTAGCAGCCTACACGGAGCGGCTGAAGACGCACCGACTGCAAACGGGATTGAATGATGCGGCGGTGACGGGCGTCTGCAAGCTGAATGGGTGCCAGGTATCGCTGTCTGTGATGGATTTTCGTTTCTTGGGGGCAAGCATGGGGTCGGTGGTCGGAGAGAAAATCACGCGCTGCATCGAAAAGGCGACCGAGATGAAGATTCCGGCGATTATCGTTTCGGCATCGGGCGGCGCGCGAATGGACGAGGGCATCTTGAGCCTGATGCAAATGGCCAAGACCAGCGGCGCACTGGCGTTGCATGCAAAGGCAGGACTGCCGTACATCTCCGTCCTGACTCATCCGACAACCGCAGGCGTGATGGCAAGCTACGCGTCGCTTGGCGATGTCATTATCGCCGAGCCCAAGGCGTTGATCGGCTTTACCGGGGCCCGTGTCATCAAGGAAACGACACAGCAGGAGTTGCCGGAGGGATTTCAGACGAGCGAGTTTCTGCGCGACCGGGGATTGATCGACATCGTCATCCACCGCAGGCAACTCAAAGGTTTGCTTGGCACGCTGCTGGATTATCTTTCGGGCAGCGGTAAGCGGAAGTTCAAGGCGGCAGGCTGACACGGAGAGGCTGTCGCAAAACTTTTTCGCGGTTTCTTGGCGTGACCTATATCGAGACCATCGACTATCTTTTGGGCATCCGCTTGTTCGGCCAAAAGCTCGGCCTGGAAACGGCGCGTCAGCTTATGCGCCTGATGGGCGATCCGCAGAATTCACTGCGCTTCATTCACATCGCGGGCACGAATGGCAAAGGGAGTGTCGCCGCAATGGCGCATGCCGTGCTGAGCGCGGCTGGGTACAAGACGGGGCTTTACACTTCGCCGCACCTCGTCTCCTTTCGCGAAAGATTTCAGATCAATGGCAAGCCGATCACAAAATCGGATGTTGTGCGATTGGTCGAACAAATCCGACCTTTGTCAGACGCAGTCGCACAGGACCCAGAGTTTCGGCGACCGACGTTTTTCGAAACCGTCACTGCGATGGCGCTCCAGT
>Ga0187886_1001131_pt1 | contig 25936 bp, 12 predicted proteins | sample June2016WEW_20_1_FD_133001 | JGI IMG/M metagenome (GOLD analysis project Ga0187886, IMG submission 133001) | Peatland microbial communities from SPRUCE experiment site at the Marcell Experimental Forest, Minnesota, USA - June2016WEW_20_150 | ecosystem: Environmental > Terrestrial > Soil >... | reverse complement strand
GCTGCTGAAGCCGGGAAAATGACCATGGGGGATTGGGAATCCGCAGCACGACTCTTGGAGGAAATTGAAAAGGAAACACCGCTAGGTCTGGCCTTGGGTAACGGTGTGGTCGCCACCGCCCAATATTTAAACATAAGCCGTGTACCTGCGTATAAAGGGCAGGCCATCCCCGCCCATGATCCCAGATCGGTGAAGGGAACCGGCGTTACCTATTTCACGAGTCCCATGGGAGCGGATCATACGGCAGGGCTGACCTACCGGATACCAAAGAACAAGGATAAACAGGCTGAGAATTCGCTTAAATCCCAGATTCAAGCCGCCACCTGCGATGCCTTCGGCTACTGTTTAAATTCTGTTCCCGGCCGCGGATCCATTTATCAATTTTTTGCAGATCTCATGAATGCCCGATATGGGCTCCGGCTGACCTCTCAGGATATCATGGAGATTGGCAAGCAGACCCTGCGAGACCAGCTCGCTTTCAATGAAAAGGCTGAGTTCAGTAAAATGGATTCAAAAATGCCGGCCTTTGTCCGAGAGGAGACGATTACTCCAACGGGTCAGGTTTTTGATGTTGATGATGCCGAGATAAAGAACGTATGGAAGGGATTGGATTCATTTCAGGAAAAGGAAAAGGTCTGGGAGATCCGCATCCCCCCTCTGCCCGATATGATGTTTGGCGCTGGGGTTGTAGAGAATATGGGCGAGCGGATCCGCCGGCTGAAAGTAAAGAAAGTATTCCTGACAACCGATCCTGTTATGCTCTCAATAGGAAGGGCTGATGAGGTGTGCAAGATTCTGGAATCGAGTGGTATATCGACTGTTATATTTTCAGAGGTAGAGCCCGATCCTCCCATTGAACTCATTGAGCGGGCTGGAAAGATCTATCAAGATAATGGTTGTGATGGAATAGTGGGCCTCGGTGGCGGGAGCTCGATGGATACTGCCAAAGCAATCGGACTTCGGGTAACACACGCCGGTGAGATGAGGGAATATGAAGGTATTGTGGGCGGAAGTGGCAAGATTAAACCTATTCTCCCGCCGCTCATCTGCATCCCTACAACCTCAGGGACAGGAAGCGAGGTAAATCCTTGTATTGTTATAACCGATAAGGAGAGAGACCTGAAATTTATACTGATGAGTAATCATTTCATTCCCAAATTGGCTGTTATTGATCCCATCTACTGTAAGACGATGCCAGCCGGCCTCACGGTCGAATCTGGAATTGATGCACTGGCTCACTGCATTGAGGGGTACGTTTCATTGGCAACCCCCTATCATCCCTATTTTGAGTGCATGGCGGTTTACGGAGTAAAGTTGGTTGGACGAAGCCTCCCTCTGGCATATAAGAACGGAAATGATATTGCCGCACGCACCGATATGTGCATGGCTGCAGTATGCGGCGGTCTCGCCTTCCTAAAGGGGTTAGGGATTGGACACGCCATAACGCATGTTCTTGGCGCTCATTACCATATTCCGCATGGCCGGGCAGCCATCTATGGGCTTCTCTGCTTTGTTAAGGCCAATAAAGAGACTTGCAAAGAGCAGTTTATCGATATGGCGCAACTACTGAATCGCTCAAATGATCTGGAGGGGAGCCTGCTTGAGTTCTATAGAAAGCTTGATATTCCCATTAGCCTAAAGGCTCACGGCATTCCAAAAGACGACTTGAAGAAAATTGCCTTTTACACTTCCAGGGATGCAGTGAATATGGCCACCGATCCCACCACCCCAAGCCAGCAGAAGATCTTGGAGCTTCTCATGGAGATTTATGAGTAGCCTATTTCTCCGATCTAACAGGATGCTGAAAAAGTCAATTTCCATAGGCTGCTCAAAAATGCCCAGATGCAAGGCTCCCGAAATTCTGAGGAGTGAGGCGTACTTGGAGGTACGCCGCAACGACGAAGGATGAGGGGAACGCCGCAGATGGGCGTTTTTCAGCAGCCTCCTAAACCTTAAACGATTCTTCTATCCCAATATATTTCTTTCTCAATTTTGGTTTCTCTACTTTCCCTGTTGGGTTTCGGGGAACCTCACCAAAGAATATCTTTCGAGGTCTTTTATACTTGGGTAATTGCTCACAGTATTTGATCACCTCTTCTTCCGTGAGTGTTTTGCCCGGTACGACATCGATGATGACCGTCACCACTTCACCTAAGCGTTCATCAGGATAGCCAATCGCTGCTACATCCTTGACGCTCGGGTGAGCATGGAGAAAATCTTCAACCTCCACAGGGAAAACATTCTCCCCTCCACAGATGATGAGATCTTTTTTTCGATCAACAAGGAAAATAAAACCATCTTCATCCTGTTTTGCCATGTCTCCTGTGTATAACCATCCATCCCTCAACGCTTTTGCAGTGGCTTCCGGGTTTTTATAATATTCCTTCATTACACCGTCGCCACGAACAACCAGTTCCCCTACTGCTCCCATGGCCACTGGATTTCCCTCCTCGTCAACAATTCGAGTTTCCCAATTGAAACCGGGAAGTCCAATCGCCCCAACCTTATGTTCATTTTCTATCCCAAGGTGGACACAGCCCGGACCGGTTGATTCACTCAGACCATAGGTGGTATCATAGGCCATATTGGGGAAATGCTCTTTCCAATGGTGTACCAGGGAGGGAGGAACAGGCTGCGCACCAATGTGCATGAGCCTTAATTGACTGAGTTGGTAATTCTCTAATTTGATCTCTCCGCTATCAAGTTTTAAAAGGATGTCTTGTGCCCATGGGACAAGAAGCCAAATGATCGTACCCTTCTCTTCGCTAATCGCTTCAAGAATCCATTCGGGTGAAATCCCCTTTAAGATGACCGCCCGTCCACCTACAATAAAGCTCCCAAACCAATGCATCTTTGCCCCGGTATGATAAAGCGGAGGGATCAGAATAAAATTATCCTTTCTTGTCTGATAATGGTGGATATTTTCTGTAATGCAAGCGCAGACCATATTCTTATGGGTCAGGAGGATCGGTTTCGGTGTCCCTGTAGTCCCAGAGGTGAAATAGAGGCCACAGGGGTCATGAAGGGTAATTTCAATGTTGAGAGGATTTGAAGAAGACTTTTCAATGAGTTTCTCAAACGGTTCTGCATAACTTGGGACTTCCTTACCGACAAATATATAATCTTTCACAGTTGGCAGATTATCCTTTATCTCATTGACTCGATCGATAAACTCCTCACCGAAGACCATACATCGGGGTTCTGCCACATCACAACAGTATTTAATATCCTTGCCTGTAAAACGGAAATTAAGAGGGACCGTCCATGCCCCGGTTCGGACGATGCCGAAATAGGCAATCAGCCAATCGATGGAGTTCATCATGAGATGGATGACTTTATCGCCCTTTTTTATCCCTTTCTTGAGCAGAACATTTGCGAATCGGTTCACTCGCTCATCAAACTGCTTCCATGTGATCTCGCTTCTCTTGCGTTCGCTGGGTATTCTTTCAATCAGGGCCACATCGTTTGGATACAGTCGTGCATTTCTTGCCAGCATTTCCCCAATATGGATATCTAAAGTTCCCATAGGAATATTCCCTCCTCAGCTGCAAAGCCCTGGACCGCATGGTGTCCAGGGCACAGCGCATAGCGTTTTGTTCTGGAGTTTAACGCTATGCGATTTGATTATAATTTCCGGAGCTGGCTCTCAACTAATAACTACACTATTTTCAGTGCAATATTTAACAAAAAAAATATAAAAACACCCCTTACTCTTCCCCTCTCCCAACAGAGGAGAGGGATGAGGTGAGGGGTTTTCTTTTTAATCTATTTCCAACTGCGCCGATCGACAATGAGGCTATCTTTACCTGTGAGAGTCCCTGTTTCGATGAACTCAAGTTTGTCGACTTTAACTGTGCAAATTTCTTTAAAAACGTTCTCAAATTCGCGCTGAAGTCTGGCCTGATCTTCTGGTCCAGCCTCAATCCTGACCGTCAAATGATCTTTGAAGTCTAAGCGATCCACAAGGGCCTGAAGTTTGAGTTCGCCAAATCGGGATGCTACAAGTCTCAATTGACTGGGGGCGATAAACATCCCTCTCACTTTGGTTGCTTCGCCGACCCTTCCTGCAATACCTGTTATGCGAAAAGAGGTCCGACCACATGGGCAGCGTTCTTTGATATAACGGGAAAGGTCTCCTGTTCCAAATCGGAAGAGAAAGAAAATATTGTTCAGTCTTGTAACCACCACTTCACCTAATTCCCCAGGACCGAGCTGTTTACCTGTTGTAGGATCAACAATTTCTACAATCACCTCTTCACAGATATGCCATCCATTTTTTTGCCTGCACTCGTAAGCGATATCCCCTACTTCAGTCGCTCCGTACATTTGATACGTATCGATGTCGTATTCCTTCTCAAATTTTTCTCTCAAGGAGGGCTGAAGCGGTTCAGCGACGAAACTCGCCCGCCTGACCTTGAAATCGTTTTTGAAATGATAACCCATTTCCTCCGCCTTCTTGATGATGGCCATCAAAAAGCTGGGAGTACCCGTATAACCTGTTACACCCAGGTCACGAATGAGTTGAACCTGATTTTCGGTGCTGGAAGCGCCAGAAGGGACGACTGTCGCACCCACTCGCCTCAAACCACTATGGAAGGTTAAACCAGCAGCAACCATGTGGTAAGTAAAGGCATTAAGGACAACATCCCCTTTTCTGTAACCTGCTGCATAATAGCCTCTGCCCCAAATCGGGTCTTTTTCCGTAAGATGAGGTTCGTAGACCGGCCCAGGGGAAGTAAAAATTCTGTCGGTCATCACATCCTTGGCAGAGAATCCTCCAAAGGGAGGCTCTTCCTTCTCGAGTTTGACAAGTTGTTCCCTGGAGATGACAGGCAGTTTTTCCAAATCCTTGACGGTTTTTATCTCTGAAGGACTGATGTTCTGTTCGTCAAATATCTTTCTGACTCTTGGGGATTTTTTATATCCCAGACGAACCATTTTAACCAGACTCTGATTATAATAACTCTGTTTTTTCGTCAGACCCATATTCTCTTTTGCGTCAAAATAACGATGTTCTTTAGCTTGAGTTGCCATATCTGCCTCCCCCCTATAAACCGCAGAGAGCATAGAGCAAAGCGCATAGCGAAAAGAAAGGTTTTAACGCTATGCCCTCTGCGCTATGCGCCATGCGCTTTAGAGCCAGCGTTTACGTCGTTTGTACGACTTAACGTCTTTATACGACTTGAGCGCACCTGAGGATGCCGTGCCTAGATAAAATTCCTTGACATCCGGATTTTCCCTCAAATTGGTAGCAGCCTCCTCCATCACAATCTTGCCATTCTCCATGACATACCCATAGTGGGCAATCAGGAGAGCCATATTGGCATTCTGCTCTACCAGGATAATGGTGGTCCTCTGCTCTTCATTGATTCTTTTCACAATCTCAAAAATCTCTCTGACAAGAAAGGGTGCCAAACCTAAGGAGGGTTCATCTAATAGTAAAAGTTTGGGTTGTGCCATCAAGGCCCTGCCCATGACAAGCATTTGCAACTCGCCACCACTGCAGTATCCGGCCATCCTGTTCTTTCGAGCCACCAGGGGTTGAAAGTAATTGTAAACTAATTCGAGATCTTTTTTATAGGGCTTACCCCAACGGGTGGCTGTCCCCACTCTGAGGTTTTCTTCAACGGTCAGGTATTTAAAAGGTTGACGACCTTCCAGCACCTGAATGATTCCCAGACGGGTAATTTGTTCTGGGGATGAGTTGTGAATATTGTGACCTTCATAAACGATGTTGCCCTCCGTCACCTTGCCATTCTCCGGTTTGAGCAATCCGGAAATGGCCTTCAAAGTCGTCGTCTTCCCTGCGCCATTGCTGCCGAGCAGTGAGACAATCTGTTTCTTTTTAACGACCAGTGATACTCCCTTCAGTACCTGGATCACATCCGAGTAAACGACGCTGATATTATTGAGTTGAAGTAGTATATTGTCTTCCATGACTTCCTCAATAAGAAAATGGCCATAGTCTAAAGCCGGACCGGATGATGCGCCACACCTCTGCCAGCCCCTTAGGTTCAAAAATGATGAAGAGCACAATGGCCAATCCAAAGATGAACTCACGAAGAGGTGCGATCTGAAGAGCAATCTTGCTGAGTGGACCGATATTCATAAAGAATTGTGTTGCTCCACTTAATACCTCATTTAAAACAGTGATGAAAATAGCACCAAACGCAGCACCAGGAATACTCCCCAGACCTCCTATGATGATCATCGCAATATATTCTACAGAGAGGAAGAGGGTATAAGGTTCTGGTGTGATACTGCCGATATAGTAAGCTGCCAGGCCTCCGGCGAAGCCGGCATAGAAAGAACTGATCGCAAAAGAGAGGAGTTTATATTTAAAAATGGGAATGCCCATGCCCTCAGCAGCCCGGTCATTATCGCGGATGGCAATAAAGGCACGGCCATACCGTGTGCGAATCAGGTTGACCGCCATCCAGGTCATGATGACGAAACAGATAAATATCACATAGAAGAAGACGCGATCTCCCTTCAACGAAATTCCAAAGAGCGTGGGGCGGGGAAGGAAGATGCCTTCTGCTCCTTTAGTAAGACTCACCCAAGTCACTAAGAGGTATTGAATAATGAACTGCCCTGCCAGCGTGGCAATGGTGAGATAAAGATGTTTGAGACGAATCGAGGGAATTCCAAAAACGATGCCCACGAATGCGGTAATGACTCCTGCTGCAGGAACGGAAAGCCAGAAAGGAAAACCTACTGCTGTTGCAAGAATGGCAGCGGAATAGGCCCCTACCCCGAAAAAGGCTCCATGTCCCAGAGAAATCTGACCGGTAAATCCAATGAGAATATTGAGTCCAATGGCAGCAATCGCAGCGATCCCAATGTGGTTGACCACATACAGAACATAATGACTGCTAATGAAGGGTAAGGGTACAATTACAAAAAGGAGGAAAAGTCCGATCCACATCCATAGCCTACCAAAATCTGTCCCAAAGATGGTCAGTTCTTCGTCGTACCGTTCATTAAATTTTCCACAGGGATGTAATTTCAGCTTTCGCATTCTCCCTCCATTTTCATCGGAGATTTCACCCTCCCCTTTATCCCCTCCCGTCAAGGGAGGGGATATAAAACTAGCCCCCTCTCCCCTTGCGGGAGAGGGAAGGAAGGGGTGAGGGGGGCTTTCTAGACACGCTCGATCTCCACCAAACCAAAAAGTCCATATGGCTTAACCAATAGGATTAAAATAAGGACAATATAAGGAATTACTTCCCGGAGTGAAGTGGACACATAACCACCCGTAAAGGTCTCAAGCATTCCGATGATGATTCCACCGATAATGGCTCCTCCAATGCTCTCCAGCCCTCCCAGGATAACAACTGGAAAGACCTTTAGACCTATGTGGCTAAGGTTGTGGACATTGATTCCGTTGATAATACCAAGAATAATCCCGCTCATCCCACAAACCAGGGCTGCAATGGCCCACGATAGAGCAAAGACCCTCCTTACATGAACCCCCAAGGAGAGGGCAGCAGGCTGGTTATCCGCCACGGACCTCATATAAATTCCCTGAGAGGAATATTTGAAAAACAATCCAAAGATCACAAGGAAAATCAGACCGATAATAAACGTGGCCACATAGACAGGAGGAATATTGATTGCACCCCACTGGATCGTAAGATTTTTTGGAAGGAAGTCTGGATAGTTGTGTAAATTCCCGCCGAAGATGAAGAGCATCAATCCTTTGAACATGGCGGCTAATCCGACCGTCAGCATAATGACCTCGATGAGGGCTTCACCAATCAAGGGACGAAGGAAAAGACGCTCGATGATAAAGCCCATTGCGAAACTTCCCATGATTGTTATCAAAAAAGCAATCCAGATGGGTAATTTAAGCCACGCCGCCAAGACCAGGAAGATAAAGGCCCCGATGGCCAGCAGTTCACCATGAGCAAAATTAAGGACGCTCGATGACTTAAAAATCATGACAAAGCCTAAGGCCGCGAGCGCATACAGAAATCCAATGGATAACCCCTGAAAAAAGAGTTGAAGAAAAAATTCCATGAAAGAAGACCTCCTTTGATAATAACCAAATTCCAAGCACCAAGCACTAATATCCAAATAATGATTAAAATTCCAATGACCAAATTCCTAAAAAAGATTCTTTGTTTTGGACATTCGGAAATTGGAATTTATTTGGAATTTGTGATTTGGTTATTGGAATTTAACTGATTGCAGTATAACCTCCTTATTCCACCGTTAATATCTTGACTTTGGTCTCAATGGTACCAACCTGTCCGTCCCGGTAGCGCACTTTACCTGTGACCTCTAATTCATTCTGTTCGCTATACATGGCCTCAATTAATTTGATGTATTGTTCATAAACAAATTTCCTTCGCACCTTTCCTGTTCGCGTTAATTCTTCATCGTCAGCGTCGAGGAGTTTGTACAATAAAATAATTTTACGAAGCCTCATCGGTTTTGGTAATTGCGTATTCACCAGCCGAACTTCACCAAGAATCAGTTCTTCAACTGGAGGCTGCTGGGAAAGATCCGCGTATGTCGTATAGGGAATCATTCGATCCTCTGCCCAACTGCCTACATTCCCATAATCAATATTGATGAAGCCCGTGATATAGTCACGACCCTCACCGAAGACTACTGCCTCTTTGATATAGGGGCTGAATTTTAGACGAGTCTCGATAAAATCCGGGGAAAAAGCTTCTCCTCCTTTGGTTCGCATGATCTCTTCTTTACGACCAATGATCAAGAGATGACCGTCGTCATCGATGTAGCCTGCATCACCCGTATGAAGCCAGCCATCTCTCAGAGCCTTCTTCGTCGCCTCTGGATCTTGATAATAACCCACAAAGCAGGAGGGTGTTTTTACAAGTACCTCCTGGTCTTCTGCAATCTTGATCTCCGTTCTGGGCAGGGGTTTGCCAACAGTCTCTGGCTTCACCTCTTTGTCAGGCTGAACCTGAAAGACTCCTCCGCCCTCGGTGAGACCATAAGCATGCTTAAGATTTAACCCTTTTGCACGGAAGAACCGAATGACATCCGGGCTGATGGGATGTCCTCCTGTGATGGCAGCTCGAATTTGTCCACAACCCACCCGATCGAGGAGTGGACGGTAGACGATCCTGGAAAATAGCCGGTGGAGTAATTGTAAATAGGAAGGAACAGCTTCCTTTTTGGACTCTCGATCAACAACCGCTCCTCCAATCTTTTCGCCTAAGGCAAAAAGTTTACGCTTGATAAAGCCCGCATCGGCGATTTTCACCCTGATCTTGGAGGCCAGATCTTCCCAGAAACGTGAAGAGGTAATAATGACGGCTGGTCCAATTTCGCGAAAATCTTCTACCTGGGTTTCCAATGTCTCGGGGAAATTCATGGCCATCCCCGTTAGGGGTGATACACCCATCCCCCACATCTGGTCTACAATCCATGCCGTTGGGGTGATGGAAATCCAATTATCGCCCACGCCAATAGGGGCGGTCTCAACCCATTTCCTGGCAATTTCAGTGAAACTTTGATGGGAGATCATCGCCAATTTGGGTATCCCCGTGGTCCCGGAAGTCATGATCATTAATGCCACCTCATCCGGCTTTCCCTTCGACAACTCCTCTTCAAACCGATGGGGTTGTTCTCGATCTAACTTCGCACCCAGATCTAAGAGTTCTTTAAAACTCATCAACCATGGATTATTGGCATAGGTCCTCATACCCGTGGGGTCAACATAGATGACTTTCCTGACATGAGAAAGCGGTTCTTTCATTTCCAAGAGTTTGTCGACCTGCTCCTGATCCTGGGCGACCACATAGGCTGCCTGAATCCGATTCAGCATCGTCGTCAACTCTTTGGCAATCGAGGAGGTAAACAAATTGACTGTGACGGCACCTATGGCTTGAGCTCCCATTTCACTGAAGAGCCATTCGGGATGGTTATCGGTGATGATGCTAATGTTTTCACCCCGTTTAAGGCCAAGGGCTATAAAACCTAAAGCCGCATGCTTCGTATAACGGAGATAATCCTGCCAACTATAGGCCAGCCATATTCCATACATCTTTTCACGAATGGCGATCTTCTCCTGACCTAATCGTTCAGCCTGTTTGAATAATATCTGAGGAAGTGTATATTGGGTTAAGGATGATAAGGTTTCTTGATCGAAATGTTTTACTTTTCCTACCTCCATAGATCCGTAACTCCATATTGGAATAATGGGAGGATGGAATAATGGAATATTGGGCTTACATGCCAATTAATTAAAGAAATTTTGTTATTTTCCCATTATTCCACTATTCCAATATTCCAACATTCCAGTTAAAACTTGGTCGCATCACCCAGATAGGCCTTAATGACCTCGGGATGATTTTGAATGACCTCCGGGCTACCTTCTGCAATCCTCTCTCCGAAATTTAAAACCATAATCCGTTGAGAGATACTCATCACAACAGACATATCATGTTCGACCAGGATCGTAGTCTGGTTCCATGCCGAATTTAACTCAAGTAAAAACCGAACCATATCTTCTTTTTCTTCAAGCGTCATCCCGGCAAAGGGTTCATCGAGCACTAAAAGCTTTGGCTCCAAGGCTAAAGCGCGGCCCAGCTCAACCCTCTTCCGCAACCCATAAGGTAGGGACCCGACCGGTTTCTTACGGATGGGTTGCATCTCTAAAAAATCGATGAGCTCCTCCAAAACCTGACGGTGGTAGACTTCCTTCTTTCGAACCGATGAAGAGAAGAGGGCAGCCTTGCCAATGCCATAGTCGCAGTAAAGGTGTCGCGCTAAAAGCATGTTGGCCAAAACGGTCATGCCCGGAAAAAGTTCAATGTTCTGATATGTCCTCCCAATCCCTTTCTTTGTGATCTCATGGGGGTGCAGACCTGCGATTTCTTCTCCATTGAATAGGATCTGCCCTTTTTGTGGGTGGTAATAACCCGTAATACAGTTCATGAGGCTCGTCTTCCCTGCACCATTGGGGCCAATGACGCTGACCAATTCTCCTGTGTGTACAGTGAGATCAACATCATGGAGTGCCATTACACCCCCGAAGTTCAGAAAAATCTTCTTCACCTCCAACTCAGCCTGCCGATCGGCGAGCTGAGTGGAGGCAAAGACACTGGGCTGACCGCGAAATGCCTTCATCTATTTCCCCTTCAAAACGAAAACTATTTTATTTCTTTATTTCGGGAACTTTTAAAACTTTAATATCTCCTTTCCCAGGAACGAAGAAATTCGACATGGGTGCATAGGTAGCATCCTCGTTAATCTTAACGATCCTTGCCTTGAATGAGCCCTCATGGTTGGTCTTACTATAAGAAACATAGGGAACAAGCCCTCCAAAATCCTCGTTCTGGAATGTCTCCAAAGCCTTATTGATGTTCTCTGCATTGACCTTTCCGTATAATCCACTTGCCCGATGGAAGGCCCTTTCCATAATCATGGCAACGACAACACCTTCCCAGTAAGAGGCATCAAACTTACTCACCGTCTTATACCTATCCCACAATTTCTGCATTGTCTCGATTCCAGGTGTCTTATCCTGAGGGAGTACCCCACAGAATTGCATAAAAAGTCGATCACGAATCACACCTTTCCCAAGTCCCCAGAAATCTGGGTCAGTGGATGTCCATGTTCCAAAGAAAGGAACATTATAGTTGTTACGATCGGCAGCTTTGAGCGCAGTAATAATAGCATCCGGAAGGCATTGCATGAAGATATACTCCGCCCCTTTCCCTTTAAGACGAAGCACCTCGGTGCTCAGATCGATTGTCCCCATAGGAAACTCTTCTATACTTACAATGGTGATATTACTTTTTGCGGCATATGCTTTGCTCGGATCATGGATCGACTTCCCATAGGCGTTATTAAAGGTCAACAGACCGACCTTGGGTACATCTTTCCCCTTATGGATGGCCTTGATATACTCTAGGACAGCCTGGGAGTCCAAAATATAACTACCAAACGGGAGATAGACATAATCGATCGGAGGATTGAGAATCGCTTGAAAGGTGGAATAATTTAAGCCTGGGATTTTGTACTCCTGTAAAATCGGCTTTACCTGGATCCCTGACCCCGCATCCCAGTTGGAGATAATATCCATCTTTTCTTCACAAAACTTTTTTGTAAATTTTACTGCCTCAGGGACCTTGTAAGCATGATCAACGATTGTTACTTCAATTTTTTTACCAGCAATTCCTCCCTTTACGTCATTGACATAGCGGAAGTAGTCTTGTTCCCCTTTGGCATGGTATTGACCCCATGAGGAGGATGGACCAGTGAGATTGATGACTGATCCCACTCTAATAGGTTGAGCCCCACCACTCACTGCCAAACCAATAGAAATCATTCCTAAGATAATTCCAAATATGAATAACCTTTTCATAATTTTCCCCTCCCACTTATTTATGTAAAAAATTCTGACTCCCCATACATCTCTGCCTATCGCTTGCCTGCCCTGAACCAGCACGGTTTGGGGCATGTCGGCATACAGGATAGACAGCCACCGCCTCTTTATCTCTTGCTAACGCTCCAAGTACCACCTCCTTTCTTTAAATTTTTAATTGGAAGCCTTTCCCTAAATATCCTGTACCGGCACACTTGCTAAGAGGTTCGAATGTACCATTATCTCCTGGCTTAATAGTGGTTAAGTATATCTTATCTGATATGCGACGTGGTGAGATAGAGTTGCACGCCGCTATTCTTTTGAAGTGATCTCCTAAAGTGAAGAATTTTTCTAATCCCTAAAAGGAGACATTAAGATTAAGAAACTACCTTATTTCGTATCTTGGATATTGTATACAGATTAAAAACAATTGCAAGTAAAAAATTCCACCCCCACCCTTCCCTCCCCCATCAAGGGGGAGGGAGAAAGGGAGGGGGGTTAATTTAATCTCACCGAGACTACTTTCGATACCCCAGGGGTCTCCATCGTAATCCCGTAGAGGGTATTAGCAGCTTCCATGGTATTCTTATTGTGGGTGATCATGATGAACTGAGAAGTTTTTGAAAAATCTTTGACCAGCTCGATGAATCGGTTGATGTTGGCATCGTCTAACGGTGCATCGACCTCGTCAAGCAAACAGAACGGGGTAGGTTTGATCATGAAGAGCCCAAAGAGTAAAGCCGTGGCGACTAAGGCTTTTTCCCCTCCGGAGAGAAGGTCAATATTTTGGAGTTTTTTGCCTAGGGGTTGGGCGATGATATCGATCCCGGTGGTAGAGGGATCTTGTTCGTCCAAAAGAAGGAGGCTCGCCTGCCCACCCTTGAAGAGCCTCGCAAAAACCTCTTTAAATTTTTCATTGACAAGATGGAAGGTCTCCAAAAATCGCTTCGTCGTCGTCCTATTGATTCGAATGATTGCTTTTCTTAAGGTATCGAGGGCTTGTTGAAGATCGGCCTGTTGCTCCGTCAGGAAATCGTGCCTCTGTTTCAATTCCTGATATTCCTCCAGAGCCATCAGGTTGACTTCTCCAAATCCTTCCAGGGCACTCTTCAACTCTGCTAATCTCTTCGACATCTCCTCCTTCGGAAATTCTACTCCCCCTGCTTGTGGGATGGCTCCGACCGAGGTGGAAAGCGTTGTGCCATATCGCTCTCTCATCGAATCCTGTAAATGTTGAATTTTCAACTGATACTCTGAAACCCCTATCTCCTCCTCGTGAATCTTCTGGCGGACATCCTCCAGTTCTTGTCGCAGGTATTTAGAGGAGGTCTCTGCTTCTTTCCATTCATTCGAAAAAACCTCAACCTTCTCTCTCTGATGTGAGAGGGTTTCCTCATTCAGCCGGTGCTTTTCAATCTGCCCCTCTAACTCTCTCTCCGTTTGATCGACTCGTTCAAGAAGAGTGGCACTCTCCTCCCTACATGCTCTGATCCCTTTCACTTTTTTAATGATCTGCTCATGCAATGTTTTTAGATTCTCGGAGAGATTGAGAATCTGACCTTCCATCCCCTTTTGTTTCTCCTCAATAGAAGCCAAAAAGACCTTCTTCTCAGTGATCTTTTCTCCCAGTTCTTCAGTCCCTTCTCTAATCTCATCTACTTTTTTCTTCAATGACTGAACCTGGTCTTCTCTCTCCCTCCTCGTTGCCTCTTCTCTCTCCATCTGGATCAAGACAGATTTCATCTCTTCTTCGATATCCTGTTCCTCCCTTTTGAGTTCTTGCCCTTCAAACTGGAGGACCTCCATTCTCTGATGGAATTGAGAGATCTCTTTTCTCAGTCCTTCCAAATCCCTTTCTCGATGGAGGAGTTCGATCTCCTTTTCTTGAATCTCCTTCCTCCTCTCTTCCAACTGGGCTTCCTTCTCAACCATCTCTTGTTGAAGGCGTTTTTCCTCTCCAAAGGCAGCTTGACACCTTTCTTCTTCCTCCTCCACCTTCCTCTCCAGATCCCTAATCTCCCTTCGCCTCTCTAAAATGCTAAGGCCCTGATCCCGGCTTCCTCCAGATATCACTCCAGATCGCTCAACTACATCTCCTTCCAAAGTGACAAGGATTCCAAACCTTTCTTCTTCCTTTATCCAGTGAAGGGCTCCATCTAAATGTTCAACAATGCCCACATCTCCGATTAAAAATTCTGCGATGGGGGAAAAGCCTTCCTTCACATTGATGAACTGAAGGAGAGGCATGGGTCTTCCTTCTTCCCCTTCCTGTGAGGACCGATCCCGAACTCCATTCCCCTTTACCCCAATAGGAATGAAACTTCCTCGACCGAGAGACTCTCTTTTGAGGAAGGTGATCACATCCATCGCCTCTTTTTCACCCTCCACGAGCAGGTATTGCAATCGCTGTCCTAAAACAGCTTCTAAAGGAATCTCATATTTTGGCTCGGGTTCCAATATATCGGCCACCACGCCCAAGATCTGTTCCCACTTCTCCTGTTCCGCCCTCTTTCTGAGGAGAATGGACTTCACGCCCTTTTCAAAGCCCTCATAATTTTCTTGAAGTTCTTTTAAAGAGAGAAACCGAGAGCGGTCCTGCCTCAGCCTCTCCTCCAACTCCGATCGCACTGCCTGTTTCTCAGTCAAAACACCTTTCAATCTTTCGATCTCTTCTTCCCACCTTTTCTTCTCTTCTCGAAGCGCCGTTTGGATGGAGAGATTAAGGTCCCTTTCTTTCTCTGTTCGCGATAGGTTTTCTCCCAGTTGGGCAAGTCCCCCTCTCACCTCTTCCAATTCCTTCTCGTGAGAGCGAATCCGTTTCTGAAGATCTTCTTTTCTCTCTTCCAGATGGGATTGGCGATTTTTGAAAGAGGTCAGTTGGGTGAGTGTGTCGATCAATCTTCCCTTCTCGACTTCCAATTCTTCTGAAAGCTCTTGGTAGGTCGTCCTAAAATCGTTGTAAAGAGCCTCCCATTCTTTCAGGATTTCTTCGTTCTCACGGCGGCCCTCTTCTAATTCTCGCCTAGCCTGTTCTATTCTCCTTCGCTCCCTCTGTGTTCCTCTCCAGGTTTGGAGCCCCTCTCTCACCTCCTCCAGCATCTGGGTCTCTTGTCTCTGAAGATTCTCTCTTTCCCTTCTGAAGAATTCAACCTCACTCTCCATCTTTTGAATCTTCTGTCCCAGTTCAAAAACCTCCTGCTGAAGAGAGCGAAATTTCTCTTCCTCTTCCATGCTTCTGAGCCTCATCCCTTCAATCGATGCTTCCTTCTGAGTCGTTTGAGCAAAGAGTCCTGTCTCTCGGTCATGAAGCGCTTTGAGATAACCCTTGGCTGCCTCCCCTTTCTCCGAAAGTTCGGTGTATTCTTGAAGGGCGAAACGGATTTCGATCTCCTTGACCTCCTTCCGTATCGCTTTATACTCTTCTGCCCGCTTCACCTGTCGTTCCAGAGTGACGATCTGTCGCTTCACCTCGGCAATGATGTCCTGAATCCGGAGAAGATTTTGTTGAGTCGCCTCCATCTTCATCAAGGCCAGCCTCTTCCTTTCCTTATATTTGGCGATCCCTGCAGCTTCCTCGATTAAGAAACGCCGATCCTGAGGATTGGCGTTGATGAGACCTTCCACCCGACCCTGTTCCACAATCGCATAACTATTCACCCCGATACCGGTATCTAAGAGGAGATCGGTGATGTCTCGCAACCGACAAGGCACTTTGTTAATGAGGTATTCACTCTCCCCCGATCTGAAGAGCCTACGGGTAATGGTGATCTCGCTATACTGTTCATATGTCTTTGGAGCGGATCCATCTTCATTGGAGAAGGTCAGATTCACCTCTGCCATTCCCAAAGGCTTTCTGCCGTCTGTCCCGTTGAAAATAACATCCTCCATCAACCTCCCACGTAAGTGTTTGGCGCTCCGTTCGCCAATCGCCCAGAACACGGCATCCACAATATTCGACTTTCCGCAACCATTTGGGCCGACGATTGTCGTAATTCCTTCGGGAAAGGAGAGATGGAGGCGATCTACAAAAGATTTGAATCCGATCACCTCTAGCGATTTCAGCTTCATAGTCTAATCCTCAGATTAAAATCAGGTTGAGGTTAAGGTTGAGAACTTCATAACCCTTAACTCTCAGCAGAGGATATTGATAATATCAAATATCTTTATTTGGATTTAGGTTTTTTCTCAACCTTAGCCTAAGCCTTAACCTATCTTTTTTATTGCACGTTGGAGTCGCTTGATCACTTCTTCTTTACCCAGAACCTCCATCACCTCGTCAATAGGAGGGCTGACGGTTCTACCGGCTAAGGCGACCCGAACAGGCTGGGCAATCTTCACCAAAGGCTCTCCTCGGGTTTCAGCCAACTGTTGAATCAGGCGATGAGCCATTCCCTTATCGATCATCGCTTCTCTCGACAAACGATCGATGACCTCTTCTAAAATCGGCACCGACTCTGATCTCAGAAATTTCTCGGCGGCCTTCTCATCATAAGCGATCTCCCGACAGAAGTAAAATTCTGCAAGGTCAGCCATCTCCACTAAGGTCTTGGCCCTTTCACGTAGAGAGAGGACAGCCTTTCTCAGGAGATTGAGATCAGTGATCGAATAACCCTTCGCCTCAATAAAAGGCCGAACCCTCTGAACCAACTCATCCAATTCTATCTTCTTGATATACTGGGCATTGAGCCAATCCAGCTTTCCCGGATTGATGGCAGCGGCAGATCTTCCAACGGCCTCGAGGCTAAACTTCTCGATCAACTCCTCCCGGGTGAACTCCTCCTGGTCGCCGTAAGACCATCCCAGACGGACCAGATAGTTGACCACGGCCTGTGGAAGGTAGCCCATCTTTTTATACTCCATGACCGACTGAGCTCCATGCCGTTTGGAAAGTTTCTTCTTGTCTGGACCCAAGATCATTGAAACATGACCAAATTTCGGCAAGGGGTAACCCAGGGCTTGATAAATCTGAATTTGGCGTGGGGTGTTATTCAGGTGGTCGTTTCCGCGTATGACGTGAGTGATTCCCATTGTCAAATCATCAACCACCACTGAAAAATTATAAGTGGGGAGCCCATCACTCCTGAGGAGGATAAGGTCATCCAATTCAGCATTGTCAAACTCCACCCGTCCCTGAATGAGATCCTCTACCACAGTGGTTCCTTCATCCGGGGAGAGAAATCGTATCGCAAAGCGGCTTTCTGGATAAGGAGGTTTTCGGTTAAGACAGGTCCGATCGTATTTAGGTTTGGTGCCGGCTTTGAAGGCAGCTTCCCGTTTTGCCTCCACCTCTTCCGCAGTACAATAACATCGGTACGCCTTTCCTTCTTTTAGGAGTTTCTCCGCTGCCTCCTGATAGAGAGACATCCGCTGAGTCTGGTAAAAAGGACCCTCATCCCAATCCATCCCCAGCCAGGTCATCGCATCCAAGATCACCTGGATCGATTCCTGAGTGGATCGGCCGACATCCGTATCTTCAATGCGAAGAATAAATCTTCCTTGATAATGGCGTGCCAAGAGCCAATTGAACAACGCCGTTCTTGCCCCTCCGATATGGAGGTCGCCCGTGGGGCTGGGTGCGAATCGGGTTCTCACCTTTGTCATCGTTGCCTCAAAATTACTCAGAGGATACTGGATATTGATTAAAAATCTAACAGAGTTATTCTAAGTCTGCAAGCAAAAATGTTGACCCATCGATGAGACCAAGTACAAATTCTGTCTTTTCGCCAGCAGGCTAAAAATGTCTGTTAAAAAATGCTTCACAGAATCTTTGAATAGGAAAGGAAAGAGGTCAGGCAATGGTAATTCGGTAAAGGGGGATTTAAAAAGTACAGGTCAACAAAAATAAAACACGTTAAGTTTGATGATTACAGTTTGAAGATTAGAATAACGTTTCTGTTACAAAAGAAGCCCCAAGGGTTTGGACATGAAGCTTTTATACCATCCTAAATGAATCATGCTAGTTTCTTTTTGCCTTTCCGCAACTCGATTGCAATACGGTCAGCATAAGAGGCAAGGAAGAATCTCATTATTTCTCTATATCTTTCTGGCAAGGTGGGTAACTTATCTTCGGTTTCCAGCCTTAGCATTCCACGTGGGCTCAACGATATTGTAACCTTTTGATTAGCCAGAGTAAGTTCACTTTGGAGAGCTACAAGCAGGGAATTCTTAACAGACTCTACAGGTTTATTTTTTAAACCAGTTCGAGTTGTCCCAATTTTCTTCCCTCTTAGGGTCTGAAGTGCTTCTTGGCTTCTACTTAGAAGGTCATTCAACTTCAGATCAATGACAGCTGTTCCGTCTGGCTTGACACTTTGTTTCAAAATACTTACAGTTCCTGCACCGGTCCAAGACCGCATTAGGCTATGTAACCTCTTCATTGGAATTCCACGTCCAACTCTATTTTCTACACTAAGGGAATCTAGTCGACCATTTGCCGTTATATTAGCCCATTCTTGCCCATCGAAGCCAATATACCAATTTTCCAACTCATCGAACGTTGTCGCCCATTTCCCGCCGCTTGAACATCCTGGCAACAGCTGCCGTTCCACAAGAGATCTTACTGCTACCTCTGGAATGTTCAGATATTCAGCTATTTCTTGGAAACTAAACAATTCTTCTGATGCTGCTCTCCCAAGTAAGGATTGTACTGACTTCTCACCTCTTTCATCTAAATACTCCACAATCCCTTGAGCGACTGACTTAAATATAGGAATATTCCCGTCGTCATGGAAAATAGCTGTCCCGATACCAACACAAGTCGCCCCCGCCAATATAAATTCCAACGCATCTTTATACGCATCTTTGTCGTTCGCAACTCCACCAATACCTACGATAGGAATACCGGCTTTCCGGCAGCACGAAATGTAGCATTGACGAATCATATATACAGCTACTGGGTGGATACCGATTCCCGAAAGGCCGCCAATCCGATTGCCAAGCTTGGCCTTCTGAGTTATCAGGTCAATTGCCATACCTCGAAGGGTATTGATTAATGAGATTGCATCTGTTCCTCCATTGATTGCCGCCTGTGCCATAGCTGCAATGTCCGTCACATTAGGCGTCAATTTTACTATAAGAGTTTTTCCGTTGACAACTTCACGTACGCGTGCAACAAGCTCCTCCAAGATACCGGCATCACAACCAAACTCTATCCCCATCATTTGTGCATTTGGACAAGACACATTCAATTCAATTCCATCGATTTCGTTCCTCGCAGATATTTGTTCAGTACACTCCCTGTATTCCTGAAGGCTTGACCCAGCAACACTTGCTATAATGGGAACTTCGATGGCGCGAAGCTTTGGAATCTCATCTTTAAGAAATCCTTCTATGCCTGGATTTTGTAGCCCTATGGAATTCAGTAATCCTGCTCTTGTTTCAATTATTCGAGGCTCGGGGTTACCTTTACGTGGCTTTAGTGTAATGCTCTTGCAGACGACTGCGCCAACATAGGGATAACTTGACACAAGCAACTCATAGTCGATGCCATAGATACCAGACACCGCAATAAGCGGTGTCTCCATACGTATGTTACCGATTTTCGTATCTAGTTTTTCCATATTATCTCACTAGAGTCAAAGACTGGACCGTCTTGACAAACTCTTTTCTTAATTGTGTCGCCATTTGGACCCCGAACGTCACATACACAAGAGAGGCAAGCACCTATGCCACAGGCCATCTTCTCTTCTAGAAGAACTTGACATTCCATGGAGTAACGCGCGGCAATTTTTGAAATTGAATTTAACATGTTATGTGGTCCGCATGCATAAATACATACATTTTCCATCGGTACTGCTCGGTTGCGTAAGTCACGATTTAATAGTTCGGTTACGACACCTTTTTGACCTAAGAAACCATCATCCGTGCATACTTTAAATTTTTTAGCACCTATTTCCTCAAAATCCTTTCTAATTACATCATAAAAATCCCGATCTCCATTAAAAAAACTACATTCCACATCAGAATCTGGGCGCTTAAGAGCTAGCTTCAAGAACTCCTTCGTTAGCGCTCCAAAATACACATGTACTTCTTTATTAAGAAAACGTAGCCGCTCCACTAATGCGACTAAAGGGGCCACACCGATACCCCCTGCGACAACAATGGCTGACCGATATTCTTCTTTTATTCTAAACCCATGTCCACAAGGGCCAATTGCGTCTACAAATGTACCCTCCTTTACCTCGCTGAGACTTTTCGTACCCACCCCGACAACCTTATAAAGAAAGTCAATTCCGGAAGGCGTTCTTTCAAGGATACTCCTAATCTCGATTGGCATTTCGCCTGATTTTGCTAATAACCGCCGATCAAAATTCATATGCTGGCTACCATGAATACTAAATGGTCGGCGAAGTGTCAATGTATAAGTTCTTTTATTCCGATCTGGATCACACACAAGGTGAAAAAACTGTCCTGGGTTGATATTGAGCCGCTTATTTGCTGACGTTACTCGTTTCGGTAGCTCCACTCTCATTAAGAAATGTTTACTGCATACCTCGTCGTTGCTAAGAACCTTCAGCTTTAGATGATGAAAATGATTTGACCCATTCATTTGCTTGGTAAGTGATTGGTATGACGGACCATCTAATGGGTTAAGATTCTTCATTATATCGCTGGCCTTAACTGGATTTTTTTCACACCACTCTAAGATCTGCCTTTCCAATTTGATGTAAGGGATCGTACCCCATTCTGCCACTAAATCGTCTGCCAACTGAGGTAATAACGAGAAGACCTTAATGTTCTTTTCGCCTAGTTCAAAGTTACATCCTAGAGACCCGGGTTTATTCCATGTTACAAGAGGGATGGCGTCATGAGAACGGACACTCCTGAATCCAAGTTTTCCACCAAACTTCTCGAGTAGGTCAGCAAACCTTTTCTGGCGATATAGAATCAGCTCAGACTGGTTTATATTCCCTTCAATTCTAGAAATATTTCCTGGCGTTATACCTTCCTTTTGAAATCGACTAAGCACAAATTGCCGAACTCTGTTAATGTTATCCTTATTTTCCGAGAGAAGAGATTTGGCGTCCCGCACCGCATTAAGAATCTGGTCAGTTAAGTCCCTCTTAACGATTTTGTCCTTCCAAGCATCTAGGACTTTAACCCTTCCATTGTGGCGCTTAGCGAATTCTTTTATTGAGTCTAATAAATAACCCTCTGCCGAATGCTTGGCAAACGCAGAGATTTCGTCACTATCCAACTTTTGATATGCGGTATGTAATATCGTCCCTATTGTTGCCCCGCCATATTCATGTTCAATATTAAGGACAATTCTTGCTGCTTCAGACAATTTCTCACGCAACCTTTTTTCGGTCGTAGTCGTAGTATTCACCCTACTATCCTCAACAACCTGCCCTCTAACCACGTAGGATCCATAATGCCCCCGGTGCTCTGTTCTGCGTTCCCTAGCTATTGCTCCGAAACTATTCGGCGGAGGCTGATGTAATATCCGTTGCGGCACAATCTTGGCTTCCTCAAGGTAATTAACCAGTTTGTGCAAATAAGGACCGTTCACATCATTCAAGAAGATATGTACATAACTACCTGGTTTTGTTACGCTTCCCAAGGCTTGGAACGTAGAGCGAAGACGCCTAAAATAATCTTCTTTATTCTTGTTTTGCCTCGTGTTAACAACAATCTCACGTTTGTAATCAAATTCAAAATCCAACCATGCTCCCCAAAATGTTGATAGAGTCAAGTACTGAATAGCGGAACCGAAAGGTGGATCAGTTAGTACATAATCGATGGTACGTTCAGGTATTTCATGCCTCAATATTTCATCGGCAGATCCATTTATAATCAAGACATTTGCTTTACCTGATTCTATATCTTCAAATTTTGTCCCAATAACTGCGCCTGACAGTTTAGTATTAGTTTCCTTCTTGCCTCCATAGACTCGGGCAAAGGAATTGGTAAAAGCTCTCCAAGGATTAACCTCTTGCCATTGTGGAGGCCTGTAAAAGCGTGCTGCCACCCAACCCTCACTGAGGGTATAGCGATTTGTAGTATCCCTTTTAGACTTAGTTGAAAGAGGTTTAAGACGGCTGCACTTATCAAGAGCGGCAGTAAATGCCAGTTTAAGAACGTTTTGGACACGCTGATTCTTTTGGTTATTGATAGCGTGGAGGATCATAGATAGCGAAATGAGGTTTCGTCTCGTAAAGAGTTCATGTAAATATTGAAAGTCTTCTTTTTGGGTCGTTGGAATTGACTTATTTTCAGGATACCAAAATGGTATCTTCATCTTTAAAAACAGATTATCAGTTTGTTTATCATATTTATCAGGTTTCTTAAACAATCTATCCGTCGTACAATCGCAAGTGTATGCTATCTGGATCGGTTTATCATTGTGCCGCACGACAAAGTCAATGATCCCTTTTCCGCGGCATGCTGGGCACGTGGTCACATACATTTCAAATATTTTAGATTCACAAAATTCTTTGATGTCTTGAAAAGCCCACCGCAGATGCGATAAATTTACAGGTTCAAAAATAACTCGTTCAATGAAAGTCGCCATTGGATTGAGGTCGACGACAACAGCTCTTCGGCCCAGCTTTATTGCTTCAAAGGCAGTAACTCCATATCCACCAAATGGATCAAGAACTATGTCTCCCACTTTAGTGTAGGTATCTATGTAGCGCGATATAATTTCTGATGGCTTCTTGCTCCAGTACTTATGCATTAGATACATAGGGCTATAACTTGCACCTGCAGGTCCTGGAATAATTGCAGTATCAATGTGATTGACTATTTTCAAATTGGCTCCTGCGAGAAATAAGCCAGTGAAGGCGGATTCCGTTTCTTAGTTTGTGATTGCTCAATAAGAGCAATATCTGTTATCTCAGTACTGATAAGGTCCTAATTAAAGATAACACATTTCTATTTCTATTTTCAACCGGAGGTTTGATCTTTATCAAGACAGGGAGATAAGAACTCCCTTTCAGACGGATTAAGTATGCGAAAAATCAATAAGAAGTCATCAAGACATACCAGTCCTTCTGTCCTTACTTTCGCCACAACCTAACAGGGAGTCGAGATAAGGGGCACCAATGATTACCAACTCAGATCACGCACACATTGACGAAATGGGGGTGGTTGAGTTCAGGAAAAGATCGCCAGGAGATTTGATAAAGTTAGTGTAGTTAAACTCCTAAGAGTATCCCCATTTCTCATTTATCCAACAATGTCCCCGTTCCCTCCAAGGATTCAAATGAGATCGTCAATGGCCTTGAGTGCCTCGTCTAATTTTTTAAAATCGGTCCCACCCGCCTGGGCAAAATCAGGTCGGCCCCCTCCTGTGCCTCCGGCATGGATCGCAATCTTCTTGACCAAATCGCTCGCATTGAACCGATGGGTGAGGTCAGCCGTCACACCCATGACCAAGGAGACCTTGTCTTGGCTCTGACTTCCCAAAAGAATAATACCAGAACCAATCTTTGCTTTCAATTGATCAACAAACTCTCTCAATTGCTTTGGATTCTTCCCATCGAGCTTGGCCGAGAGGAGTTTCACCCCCCTCACCTCTCTGACGAAATGGAGGAGATCCAAAATTTCTTGATGGGAAATCTTGTCCTGAAAAGATTGAATTTCTCTCTCCAATTCCCTCTGCCTTTGAAGCAACCGTTCAACTTTTGTGGAGATTTCTCCGGGAGTCGATTTAAGGGAGAAGGCGACCTTCCGGAGTTCCTGTCCTTCTTCTTTAACAAATTGGTAGGCCCCTTCCCCTGTTAGGGCCTCAATCCTTCTCACCCCAGCAGCCACTCCTGCCTCACTCACAATTTTGAAGAGACCAATATCTCCGGTTCTCGATGTATGAGTTCCTCCACAGAGTTCGATACTGAAATCTGCGACCTTCACGACTCTGACCCGATCGCCGTACTTTTCTCCAAAGAGGGCCATAGCCTCTGTCTGGAGAGCTTCCTCCAGCAGCATGATTTTCGTTTCAACCTTCAGATTCTCACGGATCTTCTGATTCACCTGGGCTTCAATCCGTTCGAGGTCTTCCTCTTCAATGGCAGCAAAATGGGTAAAGTCAAATCTCAATCGATCCGGGGAGACGAGAGAACCTGCCTGATGGACATGATCTCCTAAAATCTCTCTCAATACGGCCTGAAGCAGATGAGTGGCAGTGTGATTGAGGGCTGTTGCTTTTCGTCTATTCAGATCCACCTGAAGGGTTGCCTCCCTCCCTTCCTTCACTACTCCCCGTTTCACTCTCCCCTGATGGACGATGAGTTCTCCTGTGGGCCGGAGCGTATTCTCTACCTCTAAGGAAAAACCCTCATGGAAAATGAGGCCTCGATCGCCTACTTGGCCACCTGTCTCCCCATAGAAGGGGCTTTTTTCTGTTATGACTTCGACTTTATCTCCTTCTATGGCAAAAGGGACAACCTCATCGGCCTTGATCAATTTCAGTATCTTCGAATCGGATTGAGTCTCTTCATACCCTATAAAATTTGTTTGAATCCCTTCACCTACCAGTCGCCGATAGATCTCTTTTGTCTTTCCCTCGCCAATCCCTTGCCAAGCCTGCTTACTCTTCTGCCTCTGTTCTTCCATTTGGGCTCTGAACCCTTCTTCATCGAAGCTCATTCCTTCTTCCTGAAGGATATCCGTTGTCAGGTCGAGAGGGAACCCAAAGGTGTCATAAAGACGGAAGGCCACTTCTCCGGAAAGGATTCTCCCCTCCTCCTTCTGTAGCCGATCCATCTCCTCTCGTAAAATCTTTAGCCCTGAATCGAGGGTTTCGGAGAAACGCTCCTCCTCATTCTGAATGACTTTTGAAACAAACTCTTTGGACTCCCTCAACTCGGGATAGGCGTTCTTCATCAGATCCACGACCTTGGAAGAGGTTTGATGGAGAAAAGGGCTCTGGATCCCGAGCATCTTTCCATGTCGCATGGCCCTTCTCATGATTCGACGTAGGACATATCCCCTGCCCTCATTGGAGGGAAGAACGCCATCATTGATCAGGAAGGTGGCGGCCCGGCTATGGTCGGCAATCACTCTCATGGAGATGTCCGATGCTGGGTTTCTCCCATAGGGAACGGAACTGACGGTCTCGATTTCTTTAATGATGGGTATAAAGAGGTCGGTTTCAAAGTTACTTCTGACACCCTGAAGGATGGCAGAAATCCGTTCCAGGCCCATCCCCGTATCGATGCAGGGTTTGGCAAGGGGATAAAGTTTTCCTTCCGAATCTCGATTGAATTGCATGAAGACGAGGTTCCAGAGTTCTAAAAAGCGATCGCAGTCACAGCCCACAACACAATCGGCACGGCCGCAACCCACGCCTTCTCCTTGATCGATCACAATCTCCGAACAAGGGCCGCAAGGACCGGTCTCCCCCATCGCCCAGAAGTTGTCCTTCTCCCGCATGCGGACGATCCGCTCCGTTGGGATCCCGATCTCTCTCCAGAGTTCGAAGCCTTCATCGTCTTCGTAATAAATGGTGATCCACATTCTCTCCGGGGGCAACCCCCATTGATGAATGAGAAGGTCCCACCCCATTTCAATGGCCCCTTTTTTAAAATAGTCCCCAAAGGAGAAGTTCCCCAACATCTCAAAGAAGGTATGGTGCCGAGCAGTCTT
>Ga0187886_1001127_pt1 | contig 25996 bp, 22 predicted proteins | sample June2016WEW_20_1_FD_133001 | JGI IMG/M metagenome (GOLD analysis project Ga0187886, IMG submission 133001) | Peatland microbial communities from SPRUCE experiment site at the Marcell Experimental Forest, Minnesota, USA - June2016WEW_20_150 | ecosystem: Environmental > Terrestrial > Soil >... | reverse complement strand
CGGGCGCCGGCCTGGTTCCCGCGGCGCCGAACTTCGAGTGGGTTCCGCAACCGCTGCGCGCCTCCGTGCGCCCCTGGCGCCTGGCCTGGGAGCAGACCGGCCTGCCGCTGGCGGCCGCCCGGCGGGGAATCGATGTCCTTCTCAACCCCGGCTTCACCGCGCCCCTCCTGTGCGGCTGCCCCCAGGTCACCGTGTTTCACGACCTCCAGCACAAGCGCCATCCGGAGCACTTCCGGTGGTTCGACCTGCCGTTCTGGCGGTTGTGCCTGTGGGCCTCGGCGCACCGCTCCCGGCTGCTGATCGCCGTGTCGGAGGCGACCCGTACCGACCTGCTCAAGTGCTACCGGCTGCGCCAGGAGAAGATCCGCGTGGTGCCGCATGGGGTTGACCAGCGGTGCTTCGAAATCGCGGCGGAGCGCAGCCGGGAAGCGCCCGAGCCATTCCTTCTGTGCGTCTCGACGCTGCATCCGCATAAGGGGCTGGTGCCGCTCATCCATGCCTTCGCGGGATTCCGTAAAACCCGGCCGGAGTTTCGGCTGATCATTGCCGGCCACCGCGGGTTTCACACCCAGGCGGTGGAACGCGCGATCTCGGACTCCGGGCTGGGAGACGCCGTGGTTCTGACGGGCTGGGTCCCGCGCGAGGAGCTGTACAAGCTCTACCGCGGCGCCTGGGCTTGCGTGTTTCCCTCGACCTTCGAGGGCTTCGGCCTCCCGGTGCTGGAGGCCCTGGCGGCGGGCGTACCCACGGCCTGCTCGGCCATCGAGCCGCTCCAGAGCATCGCCGGCGAGGCGGCGCTCCAGTTTGAAGCGGGCGATGAGGGGGCGCTGCGCGAGGCGCTCGAGCGGATCGCCGGCGACGGCGCGCTGCGCGCCCGCCTGGCCGCGGCGGGGCCGGCCCGCGCCTCCCAGTTCTCCTGGCTGCGATCCGCGGAGCTCACGCTGGCGGCTCTGCGCGAAGCGGCGGGCGCTGGCTCAGCACGCGATCTTTGAGAAGATCCGCGGGTGTTCGTCCCGCTCGGAAGCTGGGTAGTGGCTCAGTTTCCGAGAACCCGCGACCACTCATCCAAGTGAACTCCGGTCGGTAAACCCTGCGGCGACAGTGGAAGATCATCCCCCGAACTGCCACCTGTCAGGGTCGCGCGTTACGCGGCCAAATGCCAGCACCGCCGATCAGCGGTGCCAAGCCGACTTCTCGTTCTTAATCCCTTCCCGACTTCTCCGAACCCGCAATACCGCCCTGTGCCCGCCCATCCGAGAAGCACCTCTGCAGCGGCGCAAACGCTACCCCGGTGTGTTTGCCTTTTATTCGTCTTTTATAATCTGTGATATAATCACCTTCGATGATGGCTCCGTCCGTCGCGCCAACGCTCGATGCCGTCGCCGCACGCCTGATCGGCGGACTCGGGAACTCCGTGACTCGCGCGATGTACGGAAAGGCGATCCGCGACTTCCTTTCCTGGTATCGGGAGCGGTCACCCTGCGTTCTAAGCCGTTCGCTGCTCGATACTTACAGGACCCGTCTGACCGCTTCAGAGTATTCGGCTTCGAGCATTAACCAGCGGCTGTCGGCGATACGGAAACTCGTTCTCCAGGCCGCAGATGAAGGCCTTCTGCCTGCCGAGCGGGCGCTAACTGCCACACGGATTCCGGGTGTCCGCAAACGCGCAGTAGGCGTTGTAAAATGGCTCTCTCCGGAAGAGGCGGAAGCTCTGGTCAACGCACCCGATCCGAGATCCCCCAAGGGGCTCCGGGACCGCGCGATTCTCGCGCTACTGGTCGGGTGCGGCCTGCGGCGGGCTGAGGTGGTCTCACTCGAAACACGCCACCTGGAACGTCGGGAAGGCCGCTGGGTCCTTCTCGATCTCGAAGGAAAGCACGGCCGGATCCGGACGGTGCCAGTGCCCCCCTGGGTCAAAACCGCGATCGACGCCTGGCTTCGATCAGCGCAGATCACGGACGGACGACTGTTTCGGGCCTTCGAGCGGGGTGGCACCGTGACGAGCCGATCTATCTGCGCTCAAACGGTTTTTGATATCGTGGTCCAACAAGGAAGAGCAATCGGCCTTTCCATCCGCCCGCACGACCTGCGGCGGACGTGCGCCAAGCTGTGCCACCGCCAAGGCGGTGATCTTGAACAGATTCAGCTGCTGCTCGGGCACTCCAGCGTTCAGGTCACAGAGTCGTACGTCGGAACTCAACAGCATATAGCTGAAGCACCGAACGACCGAATACCTATTCGTTGGCACGACGGCCGCCGAAAGCTGGCCAGTTGAGAGAGCACCTTTCGTGGAATTAGACGCGATTGTCGACGTACTCCAATACAGAGATTCCCCGAACTATGTTTGCGCGGACGCGCTAGCCAAGGATCTCGAGTACGGGTTTCTTTATCGGCGCGCCAGTCAAGACTGTGGGCTGGAAGGAGCGTATTTGTTGCGCGGGCGGCGCAGTCCCGCCGGCGGGACCCCGATTGTCTATCTGTGCCGCGCAAGAACGGAAGCAGAAGCGCGGGTGATTCATCAACGCGTGTGGAACCAGGATCTTACGCCCTTTCTCCTGGTCGCCAGTCCTCAGAATCTTCGCGTCTATCCAGGATTCCGCTTTGATCCAACTGAAGCAAAGAACGACGATCTCAACGCCGGTGCTTTAAGGGCCTTTGCGGATCTCAACCGGGTCGCGACGGAACTTGACTCCTTTCGCGCCGATGCAATCGATACTGGGCGGTTTTGGAGGACGTGGGCTTCTGAGGTCAAGCCGGAAAAGCGCGTCGACTGGCGCTTGTTGAGCCATTTGCGCGACCTCGCAAAATCCCTCGGCGAAAGCGGAGTAGGGGATCGCTCTCTCGTTCATGGGATCATCGGCAAGTTTGTCTACCTGAGATACCTTCGAGATCGCGAGATTCTGTCCCGGCGAAAGTTGGAGGCTTGGGATCTTGACGAAGAGGAGGTGTTGAGCCGCAACCTCCGATTGGAAGCTTTCGAGCAACTGTTGACGCGACTCGACGTATGGTTGAATGGGTCGGTTTTTCCGCTCAGTGGAGATCAGCTTCGCGAACTCGGAGAAGACCGGCTCCGCACAGTAGCCGGAGTGTTTCGTGGAGATAAGGCCAGTGGGCAGATGGCTCTTGAATTTGCCAACTACAATTTCGCCTTCATTCCCATTGAGACGCTGTCCGTCATCTATGAACAATTCCTGCACGCGCCCGATCCGCAGACTGGCGTCAGCAGAGGAAAAGAGGAGGGAGCGTACTATACACCCGTGCCGGTCGTGAATTTTATGCTCGACCGGCTGGAAATGCGTCGGCCCCTTCAGGCCGGGATGCGGATACTCGATCCCTCCTGCGGGTCGGGCGTATTCCTCGTCCAATCCTATCGACGTCTGATCGAGCAAGCGATCCGCAACAATGATGGCCAGCCGCTACGTCCGGCGGAACTCCGCACCCTACTAACTGAACACATCTTCGGCATCGACACGGACCCCGATGCCTGCCGTATCGCTGAGTTAAGCCTCGTTTTGACTCTGCTCGATTACGTGAAGCCGCCTGATCTGGAGTCCACTCCTGTTCGTCGATTTCAACTGCCGACGCTTGGCGGGCAAAACATTTTTCGTCAGAGTGCATTTTCCGCATTGCCGGTTTCCGTACCGCAGTCCTTCGACTGGGTGGTAGGGAACCCCCCATGGAAACAGCTGAAGTCCCTGAATGACGATACTGACGGTCGCAGTCTGACGCAGTGGATCCATGGGAATGACGGCAACCGACCAACTGGCAGGCGGCAGCTTGCGGAGATGTTCGCCTGGCGAAGTTATGAGTTTCTCGATTCGAAGGGCGCAGCTAGCATCCTGATGCCTGCGATGACTCTGTTCAAATACGATTCGAAGAAGTTTCGCGTCAGATTCTTCGCTGATGCCCGTCTTTGGGAGGTCGCCAATTTCGCCAATCTTGCGAGCGTACTCTTCGCTGGCCGATCCACCGTACCTGCGGCCGCCTTGTTTTTTGAAAGAGAGACTGCTCGCGAGCCCGCCTCCGACATCGAGGTCTATGCCCCATTTCTCGCAAATCAGCCGGCGTTGTACGAAGCCAGCTCAGGCGCCAAGCAGAGGGAAGCCTGGAGCGTCCTGGTAAATGCCGGTGAGGTTCGGTCATTGCGATATAGCGAAGCGCTCTCAGGTCACCCAGTGCACTGGAAACTAGCGAGTTGGGGGTCGTACCTCGATGGACAACTGCTTGAACGCATTCGGAAGCAGTTCGGAAACATTCGCGACCTCGACAGACGTGGAGTTCTCACGGTGATTGGTGGCTTTGAGCTTCGCAAATCACGAGGTAGCGGCACGAACCAAGCGGACTACCACACGGAGCTGGTTGGCAAGCGTAAACTCCTCATTCAACGGTTGAAGGAGCGGAGGTATCTTTGGCGGCTACCAGGACAGGCGATCGAAAGAGTCAGCGAGGATGAGGCTTTTGTGCGGCTTCGCGGCGGATTCGAGCGCCCACTGCAAGCGTGTCAACCCCCTCACGTTGTGGTGGCACGGTCGGGAGCGTTTGCGGTTTACGAGAACGATTTTCTCGTTATCCCGCCTCGCCAGATCGGCATCGGGGCCAGCACAGACAAGAGTGCATTGTTGAAGGCGATCACTCTATACCTCAATTCGGATTTTCCTCTCTACTATCAGTTCTTTCACTCTCCTGAGAAGGGTATCCAGAAGACGATCGGTACAATGCGGGAACTGCAGGGCACACCGATACCTTTTGACGAAACCAGCGGATCAGCTCTTCAACCGTGGGTTGAGCTCTTCGAGGAGGTCATCGAACAGAATCGTGACCGCGATGATTTCAGCGGCAGCCCGCTCATCGGCAAACTCAACGAGCTGGCAAGCGATGCACTTCAACTGACTCGCCGCGACCGAGATTTGGTCCACGATTTGATTCACGTGAAGATGGACCTTACGCGTGGCAAGGTCGGTCGGCGTGCGACAGCTGTTCCCCAAGACGACGAGTTCCACGAGTATGCCCTCGCACTGCGTAACGAATTGGATTCCTTCCTGGGAGAGGATATGACCTCCCGTCACCGGGTGCGGATCGCGGCCGGACATGATGCCGCGACAGTTGAGATCCTGCTGGTACCAAACACCCACAGTCCGCAGCCAATTTCGGTCGAATCAGCAGGCCCTCGGCTCTCTGTTGAGATGGCCCTCGCACGGGCAAGTGGGAGGCAGGAATTCGCGCAATGGTTCTATTTCGACCGGAATCTCCGGATCTACGACGGGGCGCTCACCTATGTTTGCAAGCCCATGCAGCGAATGCACTGGACGCGAACTCAGGCGCTCCTAGATGCGGGCGAGATCATAGCTGATACTCTTGTGTCTTCTACAGATGATACGGCTACCCGTGGCTGAACGGTTGCGGCGGTCAGCCGGCGTGCCTACCGGTCGATTGCTTTACCAGCTTGCGTTCATCCGGAACTGCCATCGTTGGCTCGCGGCTGGTTATCAACGCCTTGATGTGCGTTACCTCTCAACAGCTCAAGAACCAGTCATTACCGGCGAACTGGTACGCGCGATGAAAGAGGCAAGGCTTCAGTCGAACGCACCGACCTGGATGATTCACATGTACGTCGCAGACGATCCGCCGGTGAACGCGCCGGGAAGGCTGGGGAAACAGAGAAGAAGAGTAGACGTCGAATTTGAGCGAAGCGAGCGTGGAGCCGCGTTCCACTTTCATTGCGAGGCCAAGCGTCTCTACCGGAGCGATTCAGTGCTCGAGTACCTCGGGAACGAAGGACTAGGGATGTTCCTTGCAGGCGAGTATGCTCATGATGAGGAGATCGGGGGGATGCTCGGGTATGTCCAAACTGAAGGCGTTGCCGAGTGGCTAGCGCGCTTGAGTGCAGCGCTGGCAAATGGACGCGCCAAATATGCGGTAACCAGCGACGGCGCATTCGAAGTCGCTGGGATCATCCCCGAGATGCCGCAGATCCATCGATCAAGGCATGAACGCGCAGCTGTTGGACAGCCCATTCTGATCTTCCACACGTTGTTGATGTTCACCAGCCCTGATGTAGACTAAGCGACCACCCGAGAGCCAAATACAACGTCAGCTCGCTGTGTTCGGCATCCCTGTGTTAGCTGTCTACAGTGGACCGGACTCTTATCCAGCAGCTGGTCTGTCGAACCGGGTAATCACTTCAGCAACATCGCGGAGGCCAGGCGAATTAGTAACGATAAGCGCCCAAGGGTCCGCGAACTCCACATGGCCGTATCGTCGCCGACTCGCGGAGGTGCCTGCAGCCCGTGTCTGATCGGCGCTACCCCGCGGGTAGTCGCGCGAAGCGTTCAGGAACCATCTACCGTCCCAGGGAGGCCACTTGGAGGGGGTAAAGCCCATTCCCGAAACTGACCCACTACCCGAAACTGAAGGCCTCACGCGCGGCGTCCAGCATATGCCGCACGCGCACCAAGTCACTGGCAGACATACTGAACCCGCATTTCTCACCCACGACCTACTGCGGCACGCGATAGGGCCGCATCTACTGCGTTGCGCTCGGCCGGCGTCCGCGCAAGAACCGGGGACAGACAGCCACTTTTCGCTTGCGCGAGTCCGTCGTCTTCGGCGAGCTCGGAGCGCGAAAAGTGGTGGCTGGCCCCGGTTCTTGCGTGCGCCTCCGGGCGCCGGCCGTCGCGCGCCTTGAATCTGCCGGCCTCGCGCGCCGCAGCAGATTGCTGGTGAAACATCCGGGCTACCGCAGCAGGTCTTCGAGCTGGAGCTTGGCGTCGGTCCGGGCGTCGCGGTACTTCACGATCACCGGGGTGTAGAGAGAGAGGGCCCAGTCCTTGCCGGGGCCGTGCTGGATGGCGCGTGCGCCGGCGACCACGACCGCTTCCTCGGGCACGACCAGCGGCTCGGTCTCCGTGGCCGTGTACACCTGGCCGCGCACCAGGTCGTAGACCGGGGTCGAGCGGTTCAGAATGGTTCCCGTACCGAGCACGGCCCGGCGCTTCACCACCGTGCCCTCGTAGACGCCGCAGTTGCCGCCCACCAGCACCTCGTCTTCGATAATCACCGGCAGCGCGCCCACCGGCTCGAGCACGCCGCCGATCTGCGCCGCGGCCGAGATGTGGCAGTTGCGGCCCACCTGCGCGCAGCTCCCGATGAGGGCGTGCGAATCGACCATGGTGCCCTCGCCCACGTAGCTGCCGGCGTTGATGTACATCGGCGGCATGCAGGTGACGCCGCGGCCCACGTAGCAGCCGTCGCGGATGCTGGATCCGCCGGGCACGATGCGCACGCCATCCTCCGGCGAAAGGCGCTTCACCGGATAAGTGGCCTTGTCGAAGAACGGCTGCCTGGCCGCGTCGATGGACATATCGACGAGCGCGCCCATCCGGAAGCCCAGCAGCACGCCCTTCTTGACCCAGGCGTTGACCCTCCAGCCGCTCCTGGCAGCCGGGTCCGGCTCGGCCGCGCGCACCTGGCCGCGGTTCAGCGCGTCCTTGAAACGCTCGAACAGGCGGAAGTGCTCCGCGGTGTAGACCTCGGGCTTCGCCTCGAACAGGGCTTCGATTTCAGCTTGCATGCGTGGATGGGAGCAGGCCCAGGGATTCCAGCACCCGTTGAATTCTCGCCAGGGTTTCGGGCTTGGGCGGCACCAGCGGCAGCCGCCACACCGGCTCGAGCAGGCCCATCAGCGCCATGGCCGCCTTGACCGGAATCGGGTTGGTCTCGATGAAGTTGACCTGGATCAGCGGCAGCAGCTTCTTCTGAAGCTCCCGTGCCGCCGGGAAGTCGTTGGCGAGCGAAAGCTGGACCAGGCGCGTCATCTCGGCGGGGATCTCGTTCGACGTGGTCGAGATCAGACCGCGGCCGCCGAGCGCGATGACGGGCAGGGCCAGCGCATCGTCGCCCGAGAGCACGGTGAATTGCTCCGGCACTTCGGCGATGACGGCCGAGATCTGGCCGATCATGCCCGAGGCCTCCTTCACCGCCACGATGTTGTCGATCCCGGCCAGGCGTTTCAGCGTGGCTGGCTCGACGTTTAGCGCCGTGCGGCTCTGGACGCTGTAGACGATGATCGGCAGCCGGACCGCGGCCGCGATGGCCTTGTAGTGCTGATACAAGCCCTCCTGCGAGGGCTTGTTGTAGTAGGGCGTGACGGAGAGCAGGCCTTGCGCGCCCACCGCCTCGACCTCCTGGGCCAGCTCGATCACCTCGGCGGTGTTGTACCCTCCGGCGCCGCCCACCACCGGGACCCTGCCCTGGGCCTCCTCCAGCGTGACCTCGACCACGCGGAGATGGTCCCGGCGCGTCAGCGTCGGATTCTCGCCGGTGGTGCCGCACGCCACCAGGAAGTCGATGCCCGCTTCAATCTGCCGCCGCACCAGCCGGCGTAACGTCGCCTCATCGAGTGATTGATCTTGCCGGAACGGTGTCACGAGCGCCGTCCCGCATCCTGTGAACATCGGTTCAGGCCCCCTGCTGGAACAGGATCTCGCTAAACTCGTACAGTCCTTCTTTGCCCACGATCCATTGTGCAGCTTTCAGCGCGCCGCGGGCGAAGCCCTCGCGGTTGCGTGCGGCGTGGCGCAGCGTGATGGTGTCCGCCGCCGAGTCGAACCCGATTTCGTGCGTGCCCGGATGGCGCCCGGCGCGGTTCGAGGCGGTGTCGATGGGCCGTGCATAGCCGGCCTTCTTCATCTCCGCCACCAGCTTGAGCAGCGTGCCCGAGGGCGCGTCCTTCTTGGCGGAGTGGTGGATCTCCCAGGCCCAGGCGCCGTACTCCTCTTCGCGTGCCAGCAGGCGCGCCGCCTCCGCCACCAGGCGCAAGAACACGTTCACCCCAATCGAGTAGTTCGGACTCCACACCAGGCCCACGCCGTGGCGTTCGACCGCCGCCTTCACGCGGCCCATTTCCCCAAGCCAGCCCGTGGCGCCGACTACCAGGTTCACGCCCAGCCCGGCGATGCGCTCGACGTTCTCGACCACCGCTTCGGGGATGGAGAACTCGACCGCCACGTCCACGCCGCGGAAGTTCTCCGCCGTGATGCCGGAGCCCCCGGCGTTGTTGAACTCGTCGAGCTTCAGCGCCACCGCGAAGCCGTGCTCCGGGGCGAGCTGCTCGATGAGCCGTCCCATTTTGCCGTAGCCGACGATGGCTAAGTTCATGATTAGTCGAATACCGCCGGGTCGAGCTGGCTGAAGAACTCCTGGTGCAGGAGGCGAACCGCCTCCTGGAGGTCCTCTTCGGCGACCACCAGGCTGAGGTTCCACTGCGAGCCGCCCTGCGACACCATCAGCACGTTGACCGTCTTGAGGGCGCCGAAAATGCGCGCGCCCAGCCCGGCCGTGTAACGAATATTGTCGCCTACCAGACAGATGATCGCACGGTTGTGCTCGACGAACACCTCGGCGAACTGCTCCAGCTCCCGGCGGATCGCTTCCAGGCGCGCCGGATCGTCGATGGTCGCCGAGACGCTCACCTCGGAGGTAGCCAGCACGTCGACCGGCGTCTCGTGGCGATCGAACACCTCGAAGATGCGCCGCAAGAAGCCGTGGGCCATCAGCATGCGCGTCGAGTGGATATTGACGACGGTGATGTTCTTCTTGGACGCGATCGACTTGACCGGGTTCGTCGACGGCGCCGCCTCGCGGATGACGCGCGTGCCGGGCGCCTCCGGCCGGCGCGAGTTCAGGATGAGCACCGGGATGTTCTTCTCGACGGCCGGCAGGACGGTAGAGGGATGCAGCACCTTGGCCCCGAAATAGGCCAGCTCGGCCGCTTCGGCGAAGGAGATCACCTTCAGCCGATGCGCGCCGGGGACGCTGTTCGGGTCGGCGGTCAGCATGCCGTCCACGTCAGTCCAGATCTGGATCTCCTCGGCGCCGATGCCCGCGCCCACGATGGAGGCCGTGAAATCCGAGCCGCCGCGGCCGAGCGTGGTGGTTACGCCGTCCTCGGTGGCGCCGATGAAGCCGCCCATGACCACCACCTTGCCCTGCAGGGCCAGCGGGGCCACCTCGGCGGACAGCCGCGCGTAGGTCTGGGGGTAGAGCGGGGCGGCCTGCGTGTGCTTCCGGTCGGTGACCACGACGCGCCGGGAATCGACGTGCACGGCGTCCAGGCCCGCCTGGCCCAGCGCCAGCGCCACGATCCGGCTCGAGAGCCGCTCGCCGTAACTGGAGATGGCGTCCACGGACCGCGGCGTCAGCTCGCCCAGCACGGCCAGCCCCCGGACCAGCTCTCCCAGCTCGCTGAAGTGCTCCTCCACGGTCTCCTCCAGCGCCGCGCGGTCCGCGGCGGCCACGACCGGCCGCGCCTGCTCCAGATGATAGTCTCGGAGAGCGGCCAGTTGGGCAAGCGCATGGTCGCGCTTGCCCCTGACCGCATCCGAGGCGAGCGCCAGCAGGCGGTTGGTGGTCTTCCCCATCGCTGAGACCACCACCACCGGCTGACGCCCGGCTCGAGCTTGAACAATCGAGCGAACCCGCTCGATGGCGGCCGCCGATTCAACCGACGTGCCGCCGAACTTCATGACGATCATGCGTCCAGCAATCCTTCCGAGTGCATCAGCTCGGCGTTCAGCACGGCCGCGCCGGCCGCGCCGCGCACCGTGTTGTGCCCCAGCGCGACAAACTTCCAATCCAGCACCGGGCAGGGGCGCAGGCGGCCGACAAAGGCCGCCATGCCGCGCTCGCGCTCGACGTCGCGCCGCGGCTGCGGACGGTCGCTCTGCTCCATGTAGATCACCGGCTGCGGCGGCGCGCTGGGCAGCTTCCGCTGCTGCGGCACGCCTGTAAACGCGCCGAACGCCGCCAGCAGGTCAGCCTCCGCCGGCTTCGCCGCCAACTCGACCGAGACGGTCGCCATGTGCCCGTCCACCACCGGCACGCGGTTGCAGTGCGCCGAGACGCGCGCGGCCAGCGGCTCGATGTGGCCGTCCTGGTACTCGCCGAGGATCTTCTGCGTCTCCTGCTCGATCTTCTCTTCCTCGCCGCCGATGAAGGGGATGACGTTGCCCAGGATGTCCATGCTGGCCACGCCGGGGTAGCCCGCGCCCGAGACGGCCTGCATGGTGGTCACGACCACGCGGGTGATGCCGAAGGGCTTGAGCGGCGCCAGGGCCATCGTCAGCACCACGGCCGCGCAGTTGGGGTTGGTGACGATCTTCCCCTTCCAGCCGCGCTCGCGCTGCTGGATCGGCAAGAGCCCCAGATGGCCGGGGTTCACCTCCGGCACCAGCAGCGGCACGTCGCGCTCCATGCGGTGGTTGCGCGAGTTGGAGACGACGACGTGGCCCGCTTCGGCAAAAGCGCGCTCGATCTCGGTGGCCACCGAGGCGTCCATGGCCGAGAACAGCAGGCGGGGCGCGCTGCCCGGCTTGCAGTCCTCCACCATCAGATCGGCGACGTTCTCCGGCAGGACGCCATCCAGGCGCCAGCTTGTGGCCTGGCGGTACTTCTTGCCCGCCGAGCGGTCGCTGGCGCCGACCCACCTGACCTCGAACCAGGGGTGATTCCGCAGGAACTTGATGAAATGCTGGCCCACCATGCCGGTGGCGCCTAGTATGCCGACTTCGATCTTTTGCATAAGCTATCTGCCGTCAGCTCTTAGCCGACAGCAGCCTTTCGACTAGCGTGCGATAGATGTCGACAGCTTCCAGGAGCTGCCGCTTGGAAACCCTCTCCTCCAGCGTGTGCGCGCTGTGGATGCTGCCGGGTCCGATCAGGAACGGCTCGCCCCAGGCGCCGCCGAAAGCGGGAATGTCGGTGGTGAATGACACGACCGTGGTCGGCAGCTCGCCCAGCGGATTCAGCCGCACCGCCGGGATCGAGAGCACTTCGTTCGCCTCGGCGCGGCCTGAAGCGGCCTCCTCAATGGCGCGGCGCATCGGCTCGGCGTCGGAGACCAGGCGGATGAGGATCTCCGCCCGGGCCTTGTCCGGGATGACGTTCGGCGCGCGGCCGCCGGAGATCGTGCCGATGTTCAGCGTGGCCCGGCCGAGCAACGGATCCTCGGGCATGGGGATGCGGCGGACGCGCTCGAGCACGTCCAGCAGCTTCTCGATCGCCGACTCGCCCAGCTCCGGGTAAGCCGAGTGCGCCATGCGCCCGCGCGCGGCGATCTCGTAGCGCAACGCGCCCTTCGAGCCTAGCGCCAGCTTGTTCTCCGTCGGCTCGCCGTTGATGAAGTACCGCGAGCCGCGCCCCTGGCGCGCCGCGGCGAACGCGCCCGCGCTGTTGCGCTCCTCGCCCACCACGAACAGCAGCCCGAAGCCGCGCCGGCCCGCCTCCAGCAGCCCTTCGGCGGCTCCGATCATCGCGGCCAGGATGCCCTTGGCGTCGCAGGCGCCGCGCCCGTAAATGTACTCGGCGTCCTCGTGCGAGGGGAAAAACGGCGGGACCACGTCCATGTGCGTCGAGAGCGTCACCAGCGGCCCGTCCCACCATGCCAAAACGTTGAACCGGCCCGGCTCGATGTCCATCCGTTTGGCCACGCCGCCCGTGCGCGCGGCCAGCGCGGAGAGGTACTGGAGCAGGTACGCGCCCACTTCCTGCTCGTTGTTCGTGATCGATTCGATGTTTACCAGCGCTCGCGTCAGCTCGAATACGTTCATGGCCGTGCCATCTCCGGGCCGGTTGCGAAGGGAGCGATGCGGGAGGGAAGAGCGGTACGGTCTTCCCTTCGATAGCGCTCCATTCGGCGGCGTGAAACCCGAATGACAGTGGGCAGGTCTTAACCTTACCCCCCAACCGCCCGGGAGCGGCTTCCCGTAACGGTTTCGGCGGAAACAACTCACCACGCCCCGTTCACGCGGGCCCTCCGAAGCGCCTCGGAGCAGCGGACCCGGCTACTGATGGCTTCCGCGCCTCTACCGAAGTAACCCCCAGGATATAGAATTTCGGGCGGCAGGTCAAATTCGCCGGCGGCTTCCGCCTCCCCCGCCGTATAATTCGGCTGACGGAGGTCCACCGCCATGCTGCAAGTCTCATGTGAACTCAGGCTGGAGGCCATCGAGGCCGCGCTGAAGCGCGCCGCGCAACGCCGTGAGGCGAGTGTGCTGACGGTCACGCACGTCGGCCAGCACCTCCAGGAGGCCGGATCGGCCGAAGATGCCTTCGTGTTCTGCCTGTGTCAGCCCGAGCTGTATGCGGCGCTAATGGAGGGAGACATCCGCGCCACAGCCTTCCTGCCCTGGCGGATCGCCGCTTACGCGCGGGGCGCGCAAGTGACATTGGAGGCCATGTCGCCGATCGACGCCTGCCGCCTGCTGAACCGCCCGGACCTGGCGCCGCTGGCCGCGCCCCTGGAAGATCTGCTGCGCGCCGTCATGGAGGAGGCCGCGCGGACGCCGGCCGCTTCCAGGGCCGGCGCCGCCGCTCAGCGCGGCGGGGGCCTGGGTGCGACCGAGGAGCAGATGAACGTGCGCGGCTCGATTCCGCAGCGCATCGACTGCCACGGCACCAAGGTCGAGGACCTCGGCGGCACCGGCGAGCACGACGCCAAGGGCGGCTGAGGCGGATGTTTCACCACGATCGTCGCGAGGCGCGATGAGAGAACTCAAAAACCGGGGCCAGACAGCCACTTTTCGCCTTCCGAGGTCAGCGAAGGTAAGGGAGTGGCGCAGGCGAAAAGTGGCTGTCTGTACCCGGTTTTTGTCACCCCTGCCACGGGCTGTTATCGCGAGCCGCGGCAGATTGCTGGTGAAACACCCGGCTGAGGCGCCCGCCGCGTTTCCGGCCCGGTTGGGCTTCTGCTATACTCACCCCGTTTTACCGTCCCTCTAGAAGGAGCGACCGATGCTGCCCGACTACATCGCCAAAGCGCTTCCCAATCCGCACAGCAATCGCGCGGCGTGGTTCAAGAACATCGCGCCGAGCTACGCCGGCGTCTTCCTGTGGGTAGTGTTCTATGAGCAGCTCGCCGGCGGCACCCTGACGCGGGCCGGCGTGGGCCTGAGCCTGCTGGCGTTGCTCGCGGCGGGCCTGCTCTGCTTCGGTTTCTACTATTTCGCGCCGGCCATGCTGGGCATGAAGACCGGCTACCCGCTCTACGTCGTGGGCAGCTCCACCTTCGGCACGACAGGCGGATACCTCATGCCGGGCCTGCTCATGGGCTTGTTGCAGATCGGCTGGTTCGCGGTGAACATTTCGCTGTCTACCACCTACCTCCTCCGCGGCGCCGGCTGGAGCGAGCAGGCGGCCGTGCCGGACGCGCTGGCCTTCAAGCTCATCGCCATCGCCTGGGGCGCCATCATGGCCTACATCGGCGTGAAAGGCATCCAGTACGTCGCCAGGGTTTCGCTGTACCTGAGCCTGATTGCGTTCCTCATGGTCCTCCTGGTCTTCGTGCGAAACGTGGGCGGCGTGGCGGCGTATGAGCCGCCGGACCCCGCGCCGCTGCTCGGCATGGCGATGCTGGTGCAAATCGTCATCGGCTTCTTCGCGACTGCGGGCGCGGCGGGCGCCGACTTCGGCATGAACGCGCGCAACGCCCGCGACGTCAAGTGGGGCGGCCTCGTCGGCATCACGGTTGCCATCCTGTATGCCGGCGGCCTGCCTCTGATGTCGGTCGCCGGAGCCAATGCCGCGGGCCACGCCGCGGTAACCTACTCGGGCGTCATTGATGCCACGGTCAGGTTCCTGGCCAGCCCGATGTTCTTGCTGTTCGCCCTGGCCTCGGTCGCTCCGGCCTGCTTCTGCGCGTTCATTGCCGGGAACAGCTTCGCCACGATGCTGCCGAAGATCCCGCGCATGGCCAGCACCATGGTGGGCGCCGCCATCGCGGTGACACTCGCGGTGACCGGCGCTGCGCTGAACCTGGTGGGCGTGTTTAAGGTCGTCGGCGCCTCTTTCGGCCCGATCTGCGGCGCCATGACCGCCGACTACCTGCTCTCGGGCCGCAAATGGGCCGGGCCGCGCCAGGGCATCAACTGGGCCGGCTACATCGCCTGGGCGCTCGGCTTCACCGTCGGCATCGTGGACTTCCTGCCGGTCTCCGAGGCCGTGAAGAACGGCTGCAAGCCCGAGGTGCTCTGGAGTTACGTCGTTGGCTTCGCCGTTTACGCGCTGCTGGCCAAGGTAGGTCTGCAGCCAAAGACCGTCGAGATCGAGGGCGCGCCCGGCCAGGCCGACGCGTAAGCCCAAAAATCGGGGCCAGACACCACTTTTCGCACTCCTAGCTCACCGAAAACAACGGACTCACACAAGCGAAAAGTGGCTGTCTGTACCCGGTTTTTGCAGGCACGCCGGCCGAGCGCAACTTGAGTAGATGCGGCCCTACCACGCGCCGCAGCAGATTGCCGGTGAAACACCCGGGCTGGGGCCGATCATGATCGGCCCTTGCGGTGCCCCGCTCGGGCCCGCGTCTTGAGCACGATCGGCGTCCCCTCGAACCCGAAGCGCTTTCGGATCTGGTTCATGAGCTGGCGCTCCTTGGAGAAGTACAGCTCGCCGCGACGGTCGGTGAACAGCACGAAGGTCGGCGGGCGCACTGAAGCCTGCGTGATGTAGAGGATCTTCGGCTCGCGCTCGGACTTGAGCGTTTCCAGGAAGCGGTTCAGCTCGCCGGTCGGGATGCGCTGCGAGGCGGCCGCATACGCCTCGCGGATGCGCGGGAGCAACTGCGGGACGCCGTTGCCGGTCAGCGCCGAAATGAACGCCACCGGCGCATAGCCGAGAAACTTCAACTGGTCGCGGACCAGCGTCTCGAACGCGCGCCGGTTCTGGTTCGGCGCCGCATCCCACTTGTTGACGCAGACGATGATCGCGCGACCCTCCTCGTCCGCATAGCCGGCGATGGTGGCGTCCAGGCCCACCACTCCCTCGGTGGCATCCAGCACCAGCAGGACCACGTTCGCCAGCCGGATGTTCCGCCGCGCCATCACCACGCTGAGCTTCTCGGCCATCAGCTTGGTCTTGCCCTTGCGGCGGATGCCGGCCGTGTCGACGAACACGTAGCGCACGCCGTCCTGTTCCACGGCGGCATCCACCGCGTCGCGGGTGGTCCCGGCCACGGGCGACACAATGACGCGCTCCTCCCCGATCAGCGTATTGAGCAGCGTGGACTTGCCGACGTTCGGCCGCCCAACTATGGCCACCTTGATCGTTTGTTTCGGTTGTACCCGCTCTTCGGGCTCCGTCGAGGGAATGTCCTGGGTGATGTGGTCGAGCAGCTCGTCAATGCCCAGCCGGTGCTCGGCCGAGACCGGGAACAGGTCGCGGAAGCCGAGCGAGTAGAAATCGGCCATGAGCGCTTCTCTCATGGGGACATCGATCTTGTTCACGGCCAGAGCGACGGGCCGCCCGAGCTGGCGCAGCAGACGGGCCAGGTCGCGGTCCGCGCCGGTGATCTCGGTGCGGCCGTCGATCAGGAAAATGACGTGCGACGCCTGCGCGAGTACCACCCGCGCCTGCCGCAGGATCTGCGCGGGAATGTGCTCGGCGTCATTGGGGATGATGCCGCCGGTGTCGATGACCTCGAAGCGCCGGCCGCGGTGCTCGGCCAGGCCGTGGAGCCGGTCGCGGGTGATGCCCGGCTCGTCGCCCACGATGGCGCGCCGCTGGCCGATGATGGCGTTAAACAGGGTCGATTTTCCGACGTTCGGCCGGCCCACGATGACCACCAGGGGCAGGCCCTCGGGCGGCGGCATGCAGCTTCATGATACCAGCGTGTTATGGGACCGGCGGACGCGGCGGCTGCTTTTGGCTCTCGATGGCGTAGGCCACCAGGTACGCTAAGCCCACCGCAGCGGGGATGATTGCCAGGAACGGCATAGCCAAGAACGAATCTCGCATGTGCGGGCTCATGTGATCCCCCCAAAATTCTGGTGACACGAACATGAAACCGAACGCGCCGAGGCCGATGAAGAGCAAGATCAATCCGCGCAGAAGGTAGTCGCGCGGGCCGCGGTCGTGCCGGCCGTGCTCGTGCCGGCCAAACGCCACGGGCGCCGCATTAACGGGCGCCGCATCGACCGGTGGCTGCAAACCTCTTTCCATCGCCAGCATGCGCTCGCGGTGAATCATCTCTCGCTCCCGATTACGGAAGTACAGGGATATGCCGACAATTGCCACGGGCAGCAGGATGGCAACGACCGGGATGAGCACGTTGGGGCCATTCAAAAACCATTCGTTCATGGGGATGTCCTTTCAAAGGTTGAGACCATCCGAGCCGTCCGTTTTGTTTCAAGCCGCCGCTGAAACATTTTCCGGCAGGCGGGGAGTCTAAATCGGATAATGGCTGGTGTGGCCGAGTTCGAGCCCCTGATGGAAGCGTACCAGTCCAAAGTGTTTCGGCTGGCCTATTCGATCCTGGGCGAGCGCGCGGCGGCCGAGGACCTGGCGCAGGAAGTGTTCGTGAAGATCTGGAAGGCGTTGCCCGGCTATCGCGGGCAGGCGTCGCTCGGGACCTGGGTTTTCGCCATCGCCCGCAACACCTGTCTGAGCCACCGCCGGCGCGAGGCGGCCAAGCGGGCCGTGTCTCTCGATGTGGCAGAGGTCCGCGCCGTGGCCGAATCCCAGCATGCGCGCGAAGACCCGCACGGCCGGGAACTGGAAATGCGAGACCTGCTCGCCCGGCTGCCGGAGAAGTACCGCCACGTCCTGACCTTGTTCTATCTCGAGGACCGCTCGTACGAGCAGGTGGCTGAAACGCTCGGCCTGCCCCTGGGCACCGTGAAGACCTACCTGCATCGCGGCAAGAAGGAACTGGGTGCGCTGATGCTGGCGCCCAGGAAGGAGGGAGCCGCCCATGCCGTGCCGTCGGTTTGAAGAGCTGATCCTGGAGTACTGCGAGAACGCGCTTTCCGCAGAGGACCGCAGCCGCGTCGAGGCGCACATGGCCGAGTGCGAGGACTGCTGGGCGTTCCTCGAGGTCCAGAGCGAGATCGAAGCCGCGTTGCCGGAAGCCATCGGCAAGCCCGCGCTGTCCGCGGGGTTCAGCCAGCGGGTCATGCGGCGGGTGGAGTGGGAGAGAGAGGGGCGGTGGGACTGGGTCCCGGGCGTCCTGGACGTTTTCGGATACTCCGCCCTCGCGGCCATGGGAGGTGTCATGCTCCAGGCCTGGCTCTCGCCGGCTTCCCTGATCTGGTTGGCAACGGGCGTCTGCGTGGGCTTCGCCTGGTGGATGAGCCTGCGGTTACTTCGCGAGCGTTGACTCCCGCAGATTGAGGGATTCGAGGTACTCGCGGAACGGCCCGCCCAGGTCCTGGCGGCGCAGCGCGAACTCCACCGTCGCCTTCAGGAAGCCAAGCTTCTCCCCGGCGTCGTACCGCGTCCCCTCGAAGCGGTAGCCGTAAATCGGCTGGCTGCGCAGCAGGTGCTTCAGGCCGTCGGTCAACTGGAGCTCGCCCAGCGAGCCGGGCTCGATCGCCTCCAGCGACAGGAAGATCTCCGGCGTCAGCACGTAGCGGCCGATGATGGCCAGGTTCGACGGCGCCTCATCCGGCTGGGGCTTCTCGACCATGCTGCGGATCTGGTAGAGGCGGTCGCGGCAGCCGCTGTGCGAGACCGGCTCCGCCTCCACGACGCCGTAGGCGGAGATCTGCTCCTTGGGAACCTCCATCAGCGCGACCACCGGCGCGGCGAAGAGCTCGTAAACGTCCAGCAGTTGGCGCAGGCAGGGAATCTCGGCCTCAATCACGTCGTCGGAGAGCACCACCGCGAAGGGCTCGTTGCCCACCAGGGCCCGCGCGCGCAGCACCGCGTGCCCCAGGCCGAGCGCCTCGCGCTGGCGGACGTAGGCCACGTCGATCATGTCGGAGATGTCGCGCACGGTGGCCAGCAGCTCTTTCTGGTTGCGCGTCTCCAGAAGGTGCTCCAGCTCGAAGCTCACGTCGAAGTGATCCTCGATGGCGCTCTTGCCGCGCCCGGTCACGATCAGGATATTCTGGATCCCGGAGTGGATCGCCTCTTCGACCGCGTACTGGATGAGCGGCTTGTCCACCAGCGGCAGCATCTCCTTCGGCTGCGCCTTCGTCGCGGGCAGAAACCGCGTACCCAAACCGGCCGCCGGGAATACCGCCTTGCGCACTGGGGGAATCATGACCACATTGTAGCTTGGGGCTTGTGGCCTAGGGATCAGAAGCCGCCGTCATGTGCTTGGCGTTACCAGACTCCGCCCAGGCTGCCGTCGTCCTTCGGCCAGAGCTGCACTCCGATTTTAACCGCCTCCTATGCTAGACTCGGAATCGAATCCCCCCAGAGGATGGCTGAGCGGAGGAGTCTATGGCCTACGTGATCGCGGAACCCTGCGTCGGGGTAAAGGATACCGCCTGTGTGGACGCCTGCCCGGTGGATTGCATCCACCCCAAGAAAGACGAGGCCAGTTTCGCCGGGCAGAAGATGCTCTATATCGACCCGGTGGAGTGCATCGACTGCGGCGCCTGCGTCCCGGTCTGCCCGGTTTCGGCCATCTTCGCCCTGGACGACCTGCCGGAGAAATGGGCCGCCTTCGCCCAGGAGAACGCCGCCTACTTCGGGCGCTAGCCCAATCTTCTCGCAAGCCTTCGGCTACGGCAGCCGGTAACTCGCCGTCGCCGTATCCGTCTCCCAGATCTTCACCTCGGCCAGGCGCACGCGGTTCGGCCTCGCGCCGGCGTCCAGGTCGCGGCTCATCTCCTCGTGGAAATACCGCGCCATGTTCTCGGCCGAGGGGTTCAGCTTGTCGAAGGGCGCCACGTCATTCAAAAACTGGTGATCCAGCTTCTCGATGACCGCGCGCAGAATGCGTTTCAGTTCCACAAAATCGATGAGCAGGCCGGCCGCGTCGAGCTCCGGGCCCTCAATGGTCACACGCACGCGGTAGTTGTGGCCATGCACGTTCTCGCACTTGCCCCGATACCCGCGCAGCGCGTGCCCGGCGGCGAAGGTCTCTTCCACGGAAACCTCAAACATCAAAGAAGCTCTCCACCTCGCTGAGACTGGTCGTGAACCCGTAGTCCGGCAGACTCTCGAAGAACACCCGGCCGTAGCGTTGCTTGCTGATTCGATTATCCAACAGCGCCAGCACCCCGCGGTCCAGGCGGCTGCGGATGAGTCTGCCGAAGCCCTGCTTCAGCGCCAGGGCGGCCTGCGGGATCTGGTACTCGTAGAAGGCGTTGCCGCCCTCCTCGTGGATGGCGCGGATGCGCGCCTCCACCACCGGGTCGTTGGGCACGGCGAACGGCAGCTTGTCGATGATCACGCAGCTCAACTGCTCCCCCGGCACATCCACCCCCTGCCAGAACGAGGCGGTCGCGAAGAGCACCGCGTGGGGCGTCGAGCGGAATTCCTCGAGCAGGGCCGTGCGCGGGCCGGTCCCCTGGAGCAGCGCCGGGTAGTCGATCTGGAACGATACCCGGTCATGCACCGCGCGCATCTGCTGGTAGCTGGTGAACAGCACGAACGCCCGGCCGCGGCTGGCTTTGAGAATCCGCAGGATCTCCTCCGAAGCCGCGCGCACGAAGCCGGGGTGCCGCGGGTCGGGCAGGTGCTGCGGAACGTAGAGCAGCGCCTGTTTCGGATAGTCGAAGTGCGGCGGCACGATCAGCGTGCGCGCGGAGCTCAGCCCCAGCCGGCTCTTCACGTAGTCGAAGTTGCCGCCAACGGCCAGCGTCGCCGAGGTCAGGACGACCGTGGGCACGGCGTTGAACAGCTTCTCGGACAGGATCGGGGAGACGTCGATCGGCGTGGCTTGCAGGAACGTGCCGCGCCCGCGGCGCTCCACCCAGTAGACCAGGCGGCGGTCGTTGCCCGCCATCCACGTCTTGAGCGCGTCGGACACCGCGGCGCATCGGCTGACCAGCGGGATGGCCTCCTCGGGCGCCTGCTCGACGAGCTGAAGGTGCGAGGCCATCAGATCGAGCGCATGCTGAAGGCCGGAGTATTCCTCCCCGTGCCGCTCCAGGAGCCCCGCCTGATCGCGGAAGCCGCTGCGGCCCTCGAACTCCTCGAAGAGCGCGAAGAATCGCATGGCCGCCTCCCCCGCCGCCGTCAGGATCTGATCCAGCTCCCGCGAGCCGAAACCCTTGCGCTGCGCTACCGCGGAGATGTCGCGCCTCAGCTCCTCGATCTGGTAGTTGCTGACCGAGAGGCCGAAGTACTGGCCGGCCACATCCTCGATCTCGTGCGCCTCGTCCAGCACCACGGCTGCGTACTCCGGGATGATCGCGCCGTACTCCTGGTCCTTGACGGCGAGGTCGGCGAAGAACAGGTGATGGTTGACGATGACGATGTCGCTCTCCAGCGCCCGCTGCCGCATGCGGGTGATGAAGCAGCGCTCGAATTGCGGGCACTTCTCCCCGCTGCACAGCTCGCGCCGCGCGTCCAGCTTGGCCCAGGCGGTGGCGCTCTCGGGCAGCGTCCGGATCTCGGCGCGGTCGCCGCTCTGGGTGGTCTTCTCCCACTCGCGGATGATCTCGAAGTCGGCCACCTCCTCCAGGCCCTCCAGCACCGGCTCCTTCTGGGCGTCGTAGATCTTCTGGCGGCAGGCGTAGTTGCCGCGCCCCTTCATGTAACAGACCTTCAGCTCGGCGCCCAAATGCCGCTGCAGGAACGGCACGTCCTTGAAGAAGAGCTGCTCCTGGAGGTTCTTCGTGCCGGTGGAGATCACGATGCGCTTGCCGGAGAGAATCGCCGGGACCAGGTAGGCCAGCGTCTTGCCCGTTCCCGTGCCCGCTTCGACCACCAGGTGCCGCCGGTCGTTGAGTGCAGCCTCGACCGCTTCGGCCATCTCGAGCTGCCCGGAGCGATGCTCGTAGCTGGGGTGACAGCGCGAGAGCAGTCCGCTCGGCGCGAAGAATTGTCGGAGGGTGAATTGCCCCGCCGCCGGCACCCTATCAGTGTAACGGGTGGGGCCGGCCACGCTTCCCGGCGGGAGCGCGGCTCCCACCTTGTGGCGCGAGCTTCAGCTTGCAGCGTCGGCTTCAGCCGACGTCTCGCACAACGCTCCCCGGGCCTGTCCCCGCACTCGCCCCGCTCGGGCTAGAACCTATAGTCCGGCGGCTTGATGTTCTTCACCCGCAGGTAGACCACGCACTGGCCGCGATGATGCGTGGTGTGGTCCATGGCCAGCAGCAGCGCGTCCAGGCCCGTCATATGCATGCCCTCCATCGCCACCTCGCGGTTGAGCTGCTCGGGCGTGAGAGTCCCGACGCTCTTGATGACGTAGTCGTAGGACTCGTTCAGCATCCGAAGAACGGAAGCCTTGTCGTGCTTCTCCGGCTTCCCGACAGGGGACGGCGTGCCCGAGATCATGGACAGGAAGTACGCATTGGCGCCGGCCAGATGCTCGAGCTGCTGGGCGAAGGTCATCTGCTCGGGATTGGGTTTGGAAGCGTAGCCCTCCTCGGGCATCGCCTCGGCGACCGCCAGCGTGTAAGCCTTCGACTTTGTCCAGTGCTGGACCAGTTGAGGGACCATGCTCGCCTCGGCGCAGAGTGCCGGCAAAGCGAGCGCGAAAAACCCACCTAGAACTCGTTTCATGGGACGAACCTCCAATCGGACTCTCATTTTGAAGTATATCTGAGACCCGGCCTCGCGAATCCACTCACGCGGCGCCGTGCTAGACTCGAACTCACCCTATGAACAACTTCGTCTACCAGAACCCCGTCAAGATCCTTTTTGGCAAGGGGCAGATCGCCAGCCTCGGCACTGAGATACCCGCCGGCGCCAAGATCCTCATGACTTACGGCGGCGGCAGCATCAAGCGCAACGGTGTCCACGGTCAGGTGATGGCCGCGCTCGCGGGCCGGCCGGTCGCCGAGTTCGGCGGCATCGAGCCTAACCCGCGCTACGAGACGCTCATGCGCGCGGTGGAGATCGTCCGCCGCGAGGGCCTCGATTTCCTGCTCGCCGTGGGCGGCGGTTCGGTGCTGGATGGCACCAAGTTCATCGCCGCCGCCGCGCCGTTCCAGGGCGAGCCTTGGGACATCGTCACGGGGCAGGCCATGGCCGGGACCGCCGTGCCTCTCGGCGTGGTGCTGACCCTGCCCGCCACGGGCTCGGAGATGAACTCGTGCGCGGTGATCAGCCGCGCGGCGACGCGTGAGAAGTACGCGTTCTTCAGCCCCGCGATCTTCCCGCGGTTTTCGGTGCTCGACCCGGAGACGACCTTTTCACTCCCGCCGCGCCAGATCGCCAACGGCATCGTGGACGCCTTTGTGCACGTCCTGGAACAGTACCTGACCTACCCGGCCAACGCGCCGCTCCAGGACCGCATGGCCGAGGGCATCCTGCTCACGCTCATCGAAGAAGGCCCCAAGACGCTCGCCAGTCCCTCGGACTACGACGCTCGCGCGAACCTGTGCTGGTGCGCCACCATGGCGCTGAACGGTCTGATCGGCCTGGGCGTGCCGCAGGACTGGGCCACGCACATGATCGGCCATGAGATCACCGCGCTGACCGGCCTCGACCACGCGCAGACGCTCGCCATCGTCTTCCCGAGCCTGCTGCAAGTCCGGCCTGAGGCCAAGCGTGAGAAGCTGCTCCAGTACGCCTCCCGCGTCTGGGGCCTGGCCGGCGGCCCCCCCGAGGAGCGCGTCTCGGCGGCGATCGAGAAAACGCGCGCCTTCTTCCACCGGCTGGGCGTCCCGACACGGCTTTCCGACTACGGCGTGAGCAAGGAAACCGTGGCCGAGATCCCGGCGCGGTTCGAGCGCCGCGGCGTCGCACTCGGCGAGCACGGCGACGTGACACCCAAGATCGTAGCCGAGATTCTGGCTCTGAGCGCCTGAGGCGCAGCGCCCCACGCCGCCATCGGGCCAACCCGGCAGCCCGCCCGGAAGCCCGGCGGCGCTCTCAGGGCTGGCGCGGCCCCGCTGCTTGCGCGCGAGAATTGCCGGTGCGCGCCCACTAGTATTACGTGGTGCCGCGCACGGCCATTCTGCTGCTGCTGGTATCTACGGCCCTGGCTCAGGCGCCCGCCCCGCGCGCCTACGAGGCCCTGCGGGCGCGGGACTGGGACGCGGCCATCGCCCTGTTCCGCGAGGCCATCACGGCTGCGCCCGCCAGCGCCGGACTACGCAAGGACCTGGGCTATGCGCTCTTGCAGACGGGCGATACCGAGGCTGCGCGCGACCAGTTCGCCGAGGCCCTCCGCCTGGATCCCTCCGACGAGCGCATCGCCCTGGAATTCGCCTTTCTTTGCTACGAGACCAAGCGGCAGGCCGAGGCCCGGCGCGCCTTCGACCGTCTCCGCCAAACCGGCAGCCCGGAAACGCGCGCCACGGCCGAGCGGGCCTTTGAGAACATCGACCGGCCGCTCCGGGAGGGCATCGCGCGCTGGTCCGCCGTGGTCGCCCAGACGCCCGAGAACTTCAGCGCGCGCGTCGAGCTGGCGCGCCTCCTGGATCAGCGCGGTGAGCTCGCCCCGGCCGCCGACGAGTACCTGGCCGCCTGGCGCCTGCGGCCGGACGAGCGCGATCTGCTGGTGGATGCCGCCCGCCTCCTGCTCGGGGCCGGCCGCGCCGCGGAGGCCCGTACCGCGCTCCTGGCGGCCTCCCGCAGCAGCCGCGCGCGCGTCGCCGAGAGCGCCCGCGAGCTGCTCGAGCCCCGCTACCCCTACGTGGCGGAGTTCCGCGCCGCCCTCGCGCTGGACCCGGGCAACACCGAGCTGCGGCGCGAGCTGGCCTACCTGCTGCTCGAGATGGGACAGAAGGCGGAGGCGGAGCGCGAGTTCCGCATGGTCGCCGATCAGGCCCCGGCCGACCTCCTCGCCGCCGCCCAACTGGGCTTCCTGCTGCTGGAGCGGAACGACCGCCCCGGGGCGCTGGCCTCGTTCGAACGCGTCCTCAAGTCCGATGACGACGAGCTGATCGCCAAGGTGCGCGCGGCCCTGCGCCTCCCCGCCGCGCTGCGGCGCCGCCGGCCCGCCGCCGCGGACCCCAGCCCGGACGGCGGCGTCGGCGCCAAGGAGATGGGCGAGCGGAGCTTCAAGGCGGGCTATCTCAACGATGCCTTGCGGTACTTCCAAGCCGCGCATGAGGCCGATCCGTCGGACTTCGCCGTCATGCTCCGCCTCGGCTGGACCTACAACCTGCTGCGCCAGGACGAGCAGGCCGTGCGCTGGTTCGAGCTGGCCCGCCGCAGCCCCGATCCGGACATCGCCTCCGATGCCAGCCGCGCCTACCGCGGCCTGCGCCCGCAGTTCGCGAGCTGGCGGCTGACCGCCTGGGCCTTCCCGTTCTACTCCTCGCGCTGGCACGACCTGTTCTCCTACGGGCAGGTCAAGGCCGACCTGCGCCTCGGCGACCTGCCCTTCCGGCCCTACCTTTCCCTGCGCTTCATCGGCGACACGCGCGGGACCACCGGCGAGGCGCTGCCGCAATACCTATCGGAAAGCTCGCTGCTGGTGGCCTTGGGCGTGGCGACGCGTTACTGGCACGGCGCCATGGCCTGGGCGGAGGCCGGCAGCGCCATCCGTTACACCGGCGCCAGCACGCGCGGCCGCGCGGTGCCCGACTACCGCGGCGGCGTCGCCTTCGCCCGCGGCAAGGGGCATCTGCTGGGCGACGAAGCCGCGGGCTGGTTCGCCGAAACTCACCTGGACGGCGTCTTCGTCAGCCGCTTCGGCAACGACTTCCTGGTCTACTCGCAGAACCAGGCCGGCTACACGCTTCCGGCGGCGGCCGGCCTGCGGGCGCAGGCCTACTGGAACGGCAACCTGACCTTCGACACCGGGCGGCAGGAATGGGCCAACTTCGTCGAGCTGGGGCCGGGCGTGCGCCTCCGTTGGGATGCGCTAACGCCCTCGCTGGTCTTTTCCGTCAACCTGCTCCGCGGCGCCTACCTGCGCCCCGTTCAAAGCCCCCGCCAGCCGGTGTTCTTCGACCTGCGCGCCGGCTTCTCCTATGCCCTCACCAGATAGGGACCAACAACTCCGCTCACTCACGCTCGCGGCTCAGCCACAACGTGTCCCCATTCACCGAGCCGCGACCGTAAGGGAGCGGAGTCTTTCATTCCTCCGGCTCTGCGCCCTCTTCATGACCTTCGCCTGCTCCGCCGCCGCGCAACCCATCTGGTTTTCGGT
>Ga0187886_1001126_pt1 | contig 26028 bp, 25 predicted proteins | sample June2016WEW_20_1_FD_133001 | JGI IMG/M metagenome (GOLD analysis project Ga0187886, IMG submission 133001) | Peatland microbial communities from SPRUCE experiment site at the Marcell Experimental Forest, Minnesota, USA - June2016WEW_20_150 | ecosystem: Environmental > Terrestrial > Soil >... | reverse complement strand
CGAGTGGGTGTTTGCGTGCTCACACCCTCCCCCCGGGTTCACCATCTGACCCAAATATGACTGAAGAGCAAAATGAGCAGCACAAGCCACTTCCCAAAAGAATTTAGGAACACGCTAGCGCGCGCTTTTTCCCATGAGGCGTTGACGATATATCAAAACGAGGAATTAAACTGTCCAACCTCGCGAGGCGTGCGCTAAAAATACAAAAACATCTCGGTTGGGCTAATGCCTTGAAGGGTTCAGGCTTCTATCGGACTAACACCGGAGGGATTTGAACCCAAACGGGTTCAAGTCCCAACGCGCGCGCTACTTCAGGCAAACAGAAATCCTAGCGCGAGGCCGATCAGGAACGCAACGGAAGAATAAGGTAAGACGTTAAGCCATCCGCTTCCGACATCGTAGAGCTTGGGCAAAAACTTCATGGCCTCATCGAAAAGGCTGGTGAAGGTCAAGCTCAGGATTCCGGTCGCGACGAGGACTATGATGAGTGCGACAACGGCTATCAGAAGTTTCAAACCTTTCTTGACTATAGCGCCTACCAGCAAGCCTATGATGAATGGTAGGACAACCGGAATTAGCCAAGCGATGTCAGGTGGAATTGACATAGTTCTCCCGAAATTTTGGCTCTTTTTATCTACAAGTAACTTCGGAAACTTTTATATATAAAAGTTTTGCCGCAGCCCGCCCAGACCATTCTACATTCAAAACGATTACTTTAAGAACTTCTATTTTTGGGATACGACGCCTCTGATGGAAACAATGGACGTGCGAGCTGCATTTCTCCCGAAACAGCGAGTAACTTCGCCTTTTTGACCGTGCGAGTAATAACATGACAGAAGGCGAAATTTAACCAGCTAGTTAAACGGATTAGCGCGGGCCCGAGGGATCAATTCAGGTATCTAACCAAAGCGCGCGCTAAGCGTATTTCAAAGAAATCGAGTTTGAGTTTTCTGAGAGACATTTAAGCAGATCAGCTTAATTGTCCGCTTTTTTCTTTTCAAGTTTTCGGAGGAAACAAGAGTTGCCAAGTCACAATATCTACATTCTAAGCGAATGAACTTGGTTCCTGTTCAGGACATATCGAAAAACGGAATATTCTTGATGGAATAAGAATCTATAAGAATAAACTAGAGGATTTATACATTCGGTTATTTGATGACAGCGAGTTGTCCTTATTGCGGAAGGCCATTGGCCAAAGATGCTGGCAAGGATAGGTACTCCTGTGAGAATGAAGGATGTCCAGTCGTATTCGTGCGCTACCCTGCTAACCCCTTCAAAAGAAAAGTGTACTTTGCATCCACTGTGAAAGAAGCGACGATCAGAAGAGTCGAAAAAGCAACCGCCCATGAGATCTCTTGTTATCGCTCAACCCAACTTTCGTATGTGCAATGATTCCATTCATAGCCCGCGCGAAAGTCACCTCATGAATGCCCACAAGAAGTATAGCCTCATCTTTCCAAATACTGGCTTGCTCGGTCGAACGAGAAGCGCGCTATTAGTTACTTCACCAAAAGAATCACGTAGTCATTATAGACCTCAGATACAACAACTTGGACTGCGCTAGTTATCTGTGCAGTTTTATCACTAACTTAAAATGTTTTGGTTCTTTTAGGTTGGCGAAGACCTTGCATGCTTCCAAAATGGCGGCGCAGTGCTTGCATTGAAGAAAGGTCGATTCGCGCTTTGCGATGAACCAAAAACCTTCAGCAGATTTGCACTCTGGACAAGCCCCTGGCAATTTGCGGAAGTCTTCAATTTCCCACAAACTCAAGCTTCTCCCGAACTATTCCGAATCGTGGTCCAATTTATCCCTTATGTAATCCTGCGTCCTTTCAAGAAATTGCCAGCTAGCGGGATGGTAGCGCCCGCTTTCGCATGACCCATGCTTTTTTGTCTAGGACTACAAGCAGACATGGGTTTTAATATAGTCGCTGGGAATTGAATCCAGCCCAATGGAGACATCTCGCACGCGCTGCATAGATGAGGGTCTGGCAAGTTCCGATAGGCTTAACGCTTCTGAGAAAGCTTACGTGAAGTTTGATGTTGAGAAAACGTGGAAACCAGATGAAGTGAGTGTTCTTTTTATCGCTGAGTCTCCGCCATGGAATGGTAAACAACGCTACTTTTACCGTCAGGACGTCGTTGAGAATCGCACCAACCGCGCGCGCTTACGTAACAGAAAGGAACGTGTAGAAATATCATGAACCCTTAAAAGAGGCGCGCGCGGAGAAGGAGCACGCCCGCCGTGGCGATAAACCGCTATTACATCCAAACCAAAATATGAACGTGCAGACTTGAGATTTCTGTCATCTCAACATAGCGCTCGCGCGCGCGACATTTCGCGCATGCGAAATAAAAGCAGAACTATAAGGATTCGGACCGTTTCCGGCATTGGTCTCTAGGGACCCATACCTAAAAGGGTGCGGGCCCCATTTCCCCCCAAGCGCGCGCTCTCAAAACATGTTCGGAAGAGAGAAAGCGCACACTAGGAGACGAACTCGTCTTTATTAGCATAGATTCGCAAACTCGTATTCAAGTGATCTCAACGATGAGGCGAGTCTGTAACTATTTCAGTGAAGAAAAAAACACTAGCTATTATCTGGAAACCTTCTGGCTGGGACTGAGGCTCTATCGTGGACTATTCGCAAACTCCCTTGGAGTGAGGGCTCCACTGTTTTGTGGGCACAAGCTAACATACAACTGCAATCTCCGATGCAAGATGTGCCCCTTCTGGAAAAGATCCAGCACTGATCCCAGTCTAGAGAAGGAAAAGGCAATTCTGAAGCAGATTCATGATTCGGGCGTTTTTGGGATTGCGTTTGAAGGAGGAGAACCGCTCCTGAGAAGTGACTTGGTCAACATTCTTGCTTTTTCCAGGTCTCTGGCTTTGCATACAAGCCTTGTCACTAATGGAACTCTCCTAGAATCCAGAATAGATGAGATAGCACCGTACATCAACGGCGTCATCTATGTTTCGTTGGATGGTCTAGAAAAAACTCATGACACGATTAGAGGAGTCAGTGGATGCTTCAAAAAAGCGATAGAAGGCATAATCGCATCCAACGAGAAGGTTTCCGTGACAATCAACACAACAATAATGACAGATAATCTCCACGAGATAGAAGACATAGTGAAGTTGGCGAAGGAACTGCACACAGGAATATCCGTGACCGTAGCTCACAAGTATTGTAACGCGGATGTGTCTGCACCTACCGCAGACGAGACTGCAGAGATAGCCAAAAAACTCATTGAAATGAAGAAAAAAGGATATCCTCTTGTCAATTCAATCAATTATTTCAGAGTCATGGCAAAAGAAAGAAATTGGAAGTGTAGACCCTGGGCAGCAATCAACGTAGATCCAAAGGGAAACTTGGTTCTACCTTGTTATGTCGGTAATGAATACGCAACCAGCGTTTCTATTCTTGAAACAGGCATCAAAACCGCAATCTCTGGATTTAGCTGGAAAGTAGCAGAGAACTGCCAGAAATGCATTCTCCACTGTTACGTGGAGCCTTCCTTGGTGCTTTCATCGGATTCCTTAGCCAGTCTCAATTGGGTATTTCGAGTCAGGATCTAGCGCGCGCGGAAAACCATCAGTCTTGGTTTTGCGTCTCCACAAGTGAAGTCGACTAGAACCGATGGCCAACTGCTTGTTCTCCACTAGTCCTCGTTTCCTTGCTTGCACAAGATACTTTGACATGGTCCCAACGCCTAGACAGGCGTTCTTGGCAAGGTTTCTAGAATTTATCCAGAAACCACGTGGCATTTCATCAATCGCCTTTTCTGCTCCACTCATTTTCGTGATGTTCGTCAAGACACCGCTGCTCCTGTTCAAAAGCTACTATAGCATTCGTCGAAGGTTCTACTGACTTAAGAAGGTAGCGACGATCCCCCGCGCTACTTGCACCTTCTGAAGATCATCAGACCTTCATAGGTACAGACGAACGCAAATCCAGCCTGGATAGGCTTTTGAGCCTCACCTGCGTGCATCTCTTGAAGCCTCACTCACTTGTAGATCGATCTCAGAATCTCCCCAAGACTGAAACGCAGGGTAGCTTCCGGGAACTGGAAAAAAAATGACTGTGGGTTTTATCTTTGTTCTTTCACCAATAGCAGTCTCTTTGCGATCTCTTTAGAGATCTTTCCAAGGCCCTCAGCTAATTCTGCTCGGGAAACATCATCTATCGGATACACCTTTCCATTCTTATCGATGAAGACCAGGTCCAACTTCCTTTTTTCCATTCTTTCACCTCTTTTGCATTCTATTGTTCACTTTTTAGTCTTTGTGGGAGCCAGCTTGGCTCGACAAAGAGAGTAACCCCTTTTTTGCCAATTAACTCTCTCCTTCTCTTTCTGTTTCTTGACTAGTGCGCGTGCGCTGACCCTGAATGAAACGTTTGTCCAGAATGTTTGGGTATGGTGTGACTCAACCTTCCCTTTCGATAATATGCCTTGAATGTCTTCTTGCATTTGGAGCAAACAAAAAGCTTGACGTGGAAATCAGCAAATTCCCACTCCGTCGATGAATCTAATACTTCGCTTCCACACCTAGGACACAACACCATTGTCTGATCCAATTTGACTATCAGCAAAACCAAAGATAAAAGTTTCGAAAGCGAAACTCAATGCTCTTTCCAGTTTCGTCTGGGCAAGCTTCCATAAGTATTTCACAGCACGCACTTAGTATTAACCTTAAAAAATCTTGGCAACAGAAAAAGAAGTGGTTCCGTTTGGCTTATCTTAGTAATTTCAAGCTTTCTTAGACCGCGCGCGCTTGCTGGCCATATCTACTAAGATACTGAAAGAAGAATTGCTTGATACTGTGAGAATCACCTGTGTTCGTGAATCCACCCATGGTCAGCGTAGATCTTTCTTATCGCGGCTGATGTCAGGAAATCGATGAATTTCTCGGACAGCTTCAAATTCTTACTGTAGGAGATTATGCCGACTACTGTGCTTCTGAAGACCTGAAGATTCTGGGGGAGTTCGATTATCTCGCAAGTGTCTGGCCATACACTCTGGAACGCATTCCATCCGAATATGGCGTCAACCTTGTCCGAGTGGATTAGACTCATCAGAGAGCCACATGCGTCTGCATGATGGGTGATGTTTCGACGTATCTGGTCTGCCAGTCCTGCTTTGCTCGCTACGTCGTCCCACACGCCCTTCAGGCATCCTTCAACAGCTATTCCGATTCGAACGTTTTTCCTGCAAAGGTCTTTGAGAGAAGCGATTTTTGCTGGGTTTCCAACGGGAACAATTATGACGGATCTTCGATAGCCCAGACTCTTTCTCGAGCCTTTGATTATCAGTCCTCGATCTTCTGCGTCATCTAGGATGTACTCGGCTCCAGAAGAGAAGACGTCGCCTTTTTTAAATTTGGCTATTTCTCTCAAAAGGTCTTCTGGCTTGCCTATTCTCAAGTCGCATTTTACCTTGGAGTCTTTTTCAAAAATAGCTATCGCTTCACGGAGAGGGGGAGCAACTGCACCGGCAGAATATACCTTGAGCTGCTGCTTTTCAAAGGGCACTAAAATCATCAATGACATGGCTTATTCTTTTGATGAATAATAACTTTTAGCGCCCGATTAAATGCTAGTTGCTTCGAGCCCAATGCATTGCAGTATGCGTCTATTTCTATTGAGCTTGAACTCGAACGAGTTCGGACCTCCGTGGTTCCATACCCAAATAGTGGCGGGCCCGACGGGAATTGAACCCGTGGCCTACGGATTAAGAGAATGGCCTACGGCCATAAGTCTCGCGCACGTACCGAAACCAAGAACGCTAGAACCAGTCGATTTCAACGAATACGCCAAATTTCTAGCTTCTACTCACTGTCGCAAAACCGCGAAAGATTTGCTGAGCTACACAAAACAGAATTGGCACTGTCTAGCAACAAACGATCTATCGACACTAAACGCTTTCGCACCAAACAAACGCCGACACGCATTAGCCGCGCTCGCAAATCTGAGTCGATTTCTTGGATGTTATGAACACTATCGAAGTTTGATCAGAAACTACGGTTTGAAATGGGAATCAACAAAGGCTGAAGACTTGATCTTAGCGCGATTGAGCAAGACCGAAAGTGACGGCTCGGTTCTCGAATGGATCAGAATGGTTCAAACGAAACTACCACACTTCAGAACTTTTCTTGAATTCCACGTGATAAGCGGTTTACGATTTTGTGAAGCCTTGTCCAGCTACAACCTGATAATCGAACTTTCCGAAAGCGGAAAACTTGGCCAATACTACAACGCTGAAAAAGAAGTTTTAGAGCATTATCGATTCCGAAAGATATTTCTACGAAAGAACAAGAAAGCGTTCGTAAGTTTCGTTCCAAAAGGCATAATCGAAGACATAAGCCAAAGCAAAAGAATCACTTTCGACCAAATAAGAAACCAGATAAAGAGACGTGGCATTAAACCAAAATTCGCGGATTCGCGTGAATACTTCGCCACATCCATGACACGACATCTATCGTTTCCAGAAGTCGATTTTCTGCAAGGCCGAGTCTCAGCGTCGATCTTCATGCGACACTATTTCAATCCAGCGTTGATTCCAGATTTGAAAGACAGAACATTCAAAGGCGTTGACGAAATCCAAAATCAGCTACATTGCGCACAGATGGCACATATATCTTAAACCCATTTTTCTTTCTTTTTTGTTTAACGCCGTTTTCAATTTCTGAAACACGGTTATCTAATTTGTGGATTTTTCCTTTTACCACTTCGCGCGAAGTTTTCTTGCCTTCATATTCCTCTTTCAACTTGACTAGAGCCTTTTCTATGCCGTGACTGACAGAACCGAGTTACTTCTATATTTCTGTAATTTCCAATTTCCCTTTAATTTTCTCTAAAGTTTCTTTCAAATAAGGTAATGCCTTTTTGTTAGTTTCGATTGACACTCCTTTTGGAGATATTGCCCTTAGGAAATATCCATCATCCTTACTATTCGGAAAAGTTCTCTTTATATTAAAAGCCGTCATACGATGACAAGCATGATTTCTTATTTCTGCTAACTCATTCATCCATGGTTCCCAAGAGTAATTACGAAATCTCTTTCCGAATCTTAGTTCAAGAGCCATATGCATATCATTCAGACAATCTTTTATCAAATCTCTAATTCTTCCAGAATTTCCTAATCGGTCTTTGTATTCTTTTGCTTTTGCGAGTTTCACAATCTTCAAACATTTAACATAGGCTTGAAGGTATCTTGTTTTCGGAAGCCTATCCTTGTCTTTCGGAGAAAATATCTCTTTTTCCAGAAGCAAATCATATTCACAAAAAGGACATTTCATTTCTTCATTCTACTCCTAGTTTGTCTTCTGTTCTTGTGCAGATTTAAGATTTCTGTCTTTGAGGAAAATTACAGGAAATTACAACGATACCTCTCGCTTCAGGTTTGACAAAAAAACGTGGCTCGGATGCTGAGTGAACATTGCGGTTAATTCTTGAAAATCAGATAAGTCACTTACTAACATATATCAAAAAGGTTTGAAATCATGGCTGAACTACCACTTGAACTTGGAATAGTAGCCTCATTCATTGCTGCTATTCTTACAGCTACCTTTGCTCATTTATGGACACTTAGAAGAGAGAACGATTCTAAGAAAATGAAGATTATAGGATGGCTTGAATGGTTGAAGATGTTCTTAGAAACGACCGACCAATTCCGCTATAAAGAACAGAAAATCAATAAATTACCTTGGTGGGCCGACCATGCTATGCAAGACATAGGCGAATCTTTGTATTTGGTGACTGAAAATACACGTAGAAATTTGCTAGGTTTAATCAATGAATGTTGGCTTGAAGAACCTGTCGTCGAATATTTAGAAGGACACAACGGCAAAATTTTGGACGTATTATACGACAAGAGCAAAGTTCAAACTATGAAGAGGAACATTGATATACTTATCAAACAAATTATAGACCCGTAGTTTTTCTGTTCTACGCTTTTGTTCCTTTTGTCTTTCTTCGTTTATTTCTTTCTAACTTCCTTGAGCGTGTGTTTCTTCCGCTTTCCATTGATTTCGTTGTTTGCTTCAATGACCAATTCTTTAATTTGCGCTCGCATCGACTCTTTCATTCTTTCGGCCATCCTAATCGCTGCAACTGTTCGAGTTTAAAGTGTGCTACACAAAACTTTTAAGGTGGTGTTGACATAGTTCACTACACAAAACATAAGGAGAAAAGAAGAATGACGCAAAAAGTGAAATGTCCAGTATGCGGTCAACAAGGCGTTTTAATGTGGAAAAACACGACGACATTCGCTAAAGGCCATATGTATCGCTATCGAAAACTCTACGTCTATCACAACAAGACGCACGGGCAAAAATGGTGTTACCTGAAACCCGAACAGATTAAGGCACTCGGCGACACTACACAAAAAGCTACACAAAACACGGCAATCAAGAACTAAGAAATCAGCTTGTTTTCCCAAAACCCAAATAGTGGCGGGCCCGACGGGAATTGAACCCGTGGCCTACGGATTAAGAGTCCGCCGCTCTAACCTTACTGAGCTACGGGCCCACGTGGTTTCTTTCAGAAAAGAACTAGCGGAAGGAATTTAGAGCTTTCGGTATCCGTTCGCGAATGCATCTTACACGTTCAATCGTGTTTGTTTCTCTTTGCTCTTCTGAACTGCCTCCCGCATCAAATTCTTAATCGAGGAACGACTCTCCTCCGTGGTTCTGTATCTAGTCCATCGTACAACGTAGTTATGTTTTTAGCTTTCATGGGTCAAACTGCGGCGCACGAAGTTAGTCTGAGACTAAAGCTTTAAGTCTCCACTTTTAATTTCCGTTGTGAAGAGGTTGGAAGGTTTGGGTGAGCTGGTTTTCGTTGGACTTGGGCTTCATGATCATTTGGGGATAAGTCTTCGAGGATTAGAGGAAACGAAAACGGCGGATGATATCTTCATCGAGCTGTATACGAGTCTGCTCCCAGACTTTTCGATGAAACTCTTCGCAGAACTCTCAGGCAAGAAGCCCCAGATAGTTGTGAGAAAAGACCTTGAAGAACGGAACGGAAAAATCATTCTGGACACAGCGGACGCTGGCAAGGCCGTTTTGCTTGTTCCAGGCGATCCCATGATCGCAACGACCCATGTTGCCTTGCGGATTGAAGCTGAAAAACGTGGGATAAGAACCCGAATAATCCATGGAGCATCAATACTTTCTGCAGCAATCGGCGTCTCGGGACTGCACAACTACAAGTTTGGAAAAAGCGTGACCATACCTTTCCCAGATAAGAATCCGTCTGAAACTCCATACGAAGTCATTGCTCAAAACAAGAAGCTGGGGCTTCACACCCTTTGCCTATTGGACATTGAAACAGGCGGAAATCGTTACCTAAGCATAGGCGACGCCCTGAGAGAGTTGTCAAAAACGGAGGCTAAAAGAAAAGATAAGGTGGTCACCATGGATACGCTTGCCGTCGGCGTTGCGAGAGCTGGAAGCAGTAACCCTAAAGTTAAGGCAGGTCCTGTGATGGATATCTTGGATTATGATTTTGGTCAGCCCCCTCACAGCTTGATCTTTCCCGGGAGACTTCACTTCATGGAGGCTGAGGCATTAATAGTGTTAGCAGGCGCACCTGAAACCTTAAGAAGGCTTGCAGAATGAGCCTGGATGAGCTTGCTTCAAAGTACATCAGCTCTGCTGAACAAGTCTTCACGAGAGTTGCAATTTCAACGGCCCCTGTCAGTGTGAATGTTGAAAGCGTGAGAAGGGTTGTAGACTGCGCTAAAGACTATCTTAAAGATGCGAGGTATTACATGAAAAAGAAGAAATTTGAGGTGAGCTTAACCTCTGTCGCCTACTGTGAAGGCTTGCTCGACGCACTCAGAATGTTAGGAGCGGTCAGTTTCGAATGGCCAAAAAAAGCGCGGAAAACGAGAAGCGAAGAGTAGTCCTTGCCTCAGGCGTGTTTGACCTGCTGCACCTGGGGCACGTGCGGTTTCTTGAAGAAGCAAAAAAAGCAGGCGGTCCGAACGCCAAGCTCATAGTGATCGTGGCAAGGGACAGCACGGTGGAGAAGAGGAAAGGGAAGAAGCCGGTGATGCCCGAGTATCAACGTTGCGCGCTCGTCGCTTCATTGAAGGTCGTTGACGAGGTCATGTTGGGATACGAGAACTTCAGCATGCAGAAGGTTCTTGAGAAGATCAGACCAGATGTCGTTGCGGTTGGTCATGACAGCCATGTCAGCGGCTTGGAGCGGGAAGTAAGAGATGCGATCAAGAAAAAAGGGTCAGACATAAAAATCGTGAAGATCAGCAAGTTCAGCTCAGACGAGCTGGACAGTTCGTCAAAGATCAAGCAGAGAATCGTCGACCAGCTCAAAGGATGAGAGCTCATGTCTAAGAACTCGAAAGCGTACATGCCAACTTTCATGCTTATCGCAGTAAATGTGGCTGTTTACGGTTACACATGCTTTCTGAGCGGGGACCTCACCATGAGCGAAGCGGTCGGTCAAAACTACGGACAGTATAACCTTGCAGTTTTTAACGGTGAAGTCTGGCGGCTATTCACGGCAATGTTCATTCACGCCGACATCGCACACATCGTCGGCAACATGCTCTTTCTACTGATATTCGGGCTCAGGTCCGAAAAGCTGTTCGACCTAAAAGAATACTTCCTAATCTACTTCCTAAGCGGGCTGGCTGGAGGTTTTCTGACACTATTCTTAGGGCCTAATATGCTCTCGGTCGGAGCTTCAGGCGCCATCTTCGGCATGATTGGGGCGAGCACGATTTATGCCAGACGTGCCATCGGTCAATCTATAGTTACCGCGCTGTTGTATTCTTTCTTCCTTTTGATAATTAATATCAGCCAAAACGTGAACGTTTTTGCGCACCTCGGCGGTTTAATCGCTGGATTACTGATAGGCTATATGCTGGCAACGACGCGCAAACCTCGGCAAATAGTCACATATGAGTACAGCTATCCCAGTTCTTACGGTACGTAGAAAAAATACTGTTATCCATTGTGTTGATTGGAACACGCTCAAGTCCAGACTGTCTATCCAGTTCTTCAAGCGCGCGCTGAAGCACTGCCTATACTCTAGCCTAAAAAAGAAAAGAGCCTCTGGGACATTTGCACAACTCATAAGCGGGCTAGCTTAATCAAGTCACTCTCTTTGAGCCTGTTTTCTTCTGCAGACTATGACTGCCAGTAGTGTCGCTATGAAGACTAAGGGCAGAATGAGGAGTGATGGGAACTCTGGGATTATGATTATTTCAAGTTTTGAATGTTCATAGCTGAAGTAGATGATGCTCAGAGTTTCGTTCTCAAATATCGGCGCGTAAGAGACTTGAGTGCCGTTAATCGTTATGGTGTAGGGAGGAGACAGTAGACCATGAGGAATAGTCAATCTACAGAAGCCGTTAGTTTGACCTACAGTCATGTTAGAAACACGCAGCGTGACAGTGCTGTTAGACTCGAAATATGCAAGGTCTTCTATAGTGGAGTTGGAGACAACATCAACACTATAGCCTAATGAAGCGTTGAAGCTGGAAAACATGCCCATCAATGGATAGTTGTCTGTGTTGTTTGCATCAATGATGTACGTTAAGTCGCCTATTCCATCACTGCCTGTCTCATTCTGATGAGGACCACTGCACACATCTGTTCCGTTGTGATCGCTCCAGTAGTTTCCGCCAGAAGGGTAGCCATTGTCCCAAGTGTTAACCCATGATGCTACTGTGACAGTTCCATTTATGTTGTTGATGATATTGTTGTGGAATAAAGAATTACCCGAAGACGAGATAAGTTCGATTCCGGCGTAGTCGTTGTTTTCTATGTTGTTTCCAACTATGCTGTTGCCCGAAGAAGAGTCAAGATAGATGCCACCCCTGTTGTTTGCCGTGGCATTGTTGCCAAGCAAAGTGTTATTGTTAGAAGAATAGCTGAGCCTAATGCCATCTTGGAAGTTTGCCGTGACGTTGTTGCCAACCAAAGTGTTGTTAGAAGAAGAGATGAGCCAGATGCCAAAATAGTAGTGCGTGCCTGCTATGTTGTTGCCAGATAAAATGTTGCTATTCGAAGAAAAGTCTGGGTAACCCTGCGAAGAGCCGAGCACAATGCCAAACATTTGACTTGATGTGACATTGTTGCCAGACAATATATTGTCAAAGGATGAGCCGAGCACAATGCCATAAGCGTTGTTTGCGACGTTGTTGCCAGTGATTTTTGAATCGTTTGTGAATGCAACCAGAATCCCCTGAGCATTGCTTGTTAGGTTCAGCCCTCGCGCAGTCACGTTGGCACAGTCAACGAGGCCCAAATATCCAATCTCTGGATACGAATCAGCACTTACCATCATGTCTGACTGGTTCACGAAGTAGTAAACTGGCTTGCCGTTCACTAGATTTGAGGCATCAATTGAATGTAGATAGTGGCTCAAAGCATAACCATCAACTCCAAAATTGTATCTGTTACCTTCCATCACGTTCCCAGACAAAGTGTTATTGGAAGAAGCCCAGAGGCTAATGCCATAGCCGACGTTTGCACCATAGCCGTTGTTCAATGCGTTGTTGTCAGACAAAACATTGTGGTCAGAGGATGAGCCGAGCACAATGCCATCCCATCTGTTTGCCGTGACGTTGTTGCCAAATAAAACATTGTCAGAAGAATCAAAGTTGAGCGTAATGCCATCACCGTTATATGTAATGTTGTTGCCGAACAAAGTGTTCTTAGAAGAATTGCTGAGATAGACGCCATGATCACTGCCTGCGACATTGTTGCCAGACAAATTGTTGTTGAAGGAAGAGAAGGCGAGAAAAATGCCACCCCATTGGTTTGCCGTGACGTTGTTGCCAGAGAGAACATTACTAGAAGAACTGCTGAGCTGAATGCCATAGCCGAAGTTTTCTATCGTCATGTTTCCTAATGTGACGTTGACCCTTTCCGTAAGCGTTATTCCGTTCCCGTTTCTGACTCCCCTCACAGTGTAGCCTGCCCCATCAACCACAATGCTGTCCTTCTCAACAACTATGCCGTCAGCATCGCTGGTAACGTTGCCAGTTAAGGTGTAAGTGACATAGTCAAAGGTTGAAATGGGTGCACTTGGCGGGTCAATGCTCCCATCGGCTCTTATGTAAACGGTTCCACTTGCCTTGACTGGTTGAATGCTTAACGCTAGGGCTAAACATCCCATTAGAAGAAATGAAACCACTATTCCAGCAACTATTCTTCCAGACATTTTCTTTCTCCCTATATTCACCTTCGTTTAAAGAGGCCGACAATGTACACTTAGGTACATTAGACCTGCCAACCCTTTCCCATGAACACGCAATTTGTTGTAACACTTGGAAATTTAAGAAACACGCACGATACGTGAGTGTCACAGAAAATGAGACACGTTGCAAAGACAACGTAGCGCGCTACAATTAGGAATGATGAACACTTGGGTATTAATACCACTTCGCGTTCGGAGTGTTAATATGTGAGTATAAGCGCGCCGGAATTAACGTAATAGAAACGGGATTTTGCATCCTCTCGCCGAAAACGCTCTATGAGCACTTAATTCTTGGACAATCGAGGTTGGGGCAAGGTTTTTCTCTGGCGTAATTGATTATTCCATGAAACACATGACCAAGTTCAGTTTTAGCGACGCCTTCTCCACAGGTATAGGCTTGGCAACGGGGTTGATTATGGTACAGTATGCGTTCCGAGCCATTGGAGCACCTGAGAAGACCGCCAGACAAGTCATTGTCTGCTTCAGATGTGATAGCAAAAACCCCGTGGAAAACAAGTTTTGCGGACAATGCGGTCAAGCCTTGTACCCTTTGCCTCCGATCAATTGCCCACGATGTATGGCCATAATGTCATCGAGGATGAATTTTTGCGGAAGATGTGGCTCTCTGCTCAGGTAAGAGAAAATTGAACGTCGCCTGATTGGGTGTGGGTTCAAATTCCACCCCCTGCACCAGCCTACCAGAATTTGGGTACGGTTTGAGCTTATTTTGTTAAAAGAGACTTGATTTTGGGCTTTGTTGTTGGGGTTGAGATTTGAGCACGTGTTTACCGGTGAAAGTGCTGGGCGTCTATAGCCGGGGATAGGTTCGAATATCGGTTTGATTTATCGGGGTTTATACTCTACTCTTTTTTCTTTTTGGAGAAAGGCTGAAGAATGGGCTTCAAATCAACTTTTAAAGTGGTGGACGTTTTCTCTTGTAGGCTATGGCTGCAAGCAGTGTTATTATCATGAATATTGGCAGGATTAGGCTTGATGGAAATTCTTGGATTACTTGGTAGACGAGGTAGGGTTCTGTTCCGTCAAGGGTTGCGTTGTTTCCTGCATTGTCATAGGCGACTATTCTGAATCTTACTGTTGTGCCTGCTTCTTGTTGTGGTATTGTGGCTTCGTAGAGGCTGGGTGATGCGTTAAGGTTCATGGGTAAGGGCTCTTCCCATGTGGTTCCGTTGTCTAAGGAATAGTATAATGTGACATTTTTCACCTGGTTTATGATGTCGGTAACGTTTGCTGAAACCTTCACGGACTGGCCTGGTTGCACATCGCTAGGAGGCTCGCGGGATGGTATCTCGATGATTGGTCCGTTTGAATCTAAAGCTATCGTATCTGCGTATGTCTCTGAAATCAGTCCTGCGTTGTCTTTGATTTGGTAGTAGACTGTCTTCGCTCCTTCTTCAGAAGTTAGAGTCCAAGTTTTTGTTGTGGAAAAGTCTTCCCAGGGTTCGGTGTCCCACACGCCGCCGTTGCTGTATCTGACTTGATAGACGCCTGAGGTGGCGTCGGTTGCGGTTAGACTTAACGTCACAGAGGTTGAGGTTGTGTAAGTATCGCTATTGTTGATTATGATAGAGCCCGTGGGAGTTGTCTTGTCCAATTTGATTCCAGCCAAAATGTGATGAATCTCTTCATTGTCTGCGTTGTCCACGCTCCAATATTCGAGCGTGTTGTTGGCTCCTTCTGTTGCGATGAGTGGTTGTCCGTCGGGGCTGACGGTTTTGGTTGGTCCATCGTTGATTTTGTAGTAGGTTTCAGCTACGCCGCTCATGTCGTCGGTGGCTGTCAGGTTGATTGTGAAATGTGTGGTGTGCCACAAACTGTCATAGTCGTGAACGGTCATTGGAGCGGTGGAGTCTAGTATGACTGTTACGGGACTTGTGATGCTATGGCTCAAATCGTCATTGTCTGTTATCGTGAGGTTTACCTGGTATGTCCCCGTTGCGGTATAGATATGTGCTATAATGGGGTCGGTTGTAATCGTAATGTTGCCGTCGCCAAAATCCCAACGGTAGCTTTCTACGGTCCCATCTGGGTCATAGCTTGATGAAGCATTGAAAGCCACAACCGTGTTTACGGGTGGAAATTCTGGCGAGTAAGTGAAATTGGCTACTGGAGGCGCAAACACTATGATTGTGACATAAACAAGATTACCTTCTTGGCTAGTTACTCCAAGATCATCCATCACGATAAGTGTAGCGTTATAGATGCCGTGAGAAGTATATTGATATGAAACCATAGGTGAGGTGATCCAACTGCTGTTTGTGCCATCCCCGAAATCAAAGAAGTAATATTCTATCTGGCCATCATCGGTTGATGCAGAAGCGTCAAAAGCGACAGCTTCATTTGTAATCACTAATGTTTTATCCACTATGAACATTGCTATCGGGCGATCGTTGATTTGACTAACGGGATCAGTTAGAAAAGGTATGAAATCAAAGTCTACTCCATCACCATTGACTGAGTTTCCTGTCCCATTCACATTTAATGATTCATGGTATGGTCCGCTTGGATCACCCCAATAGTCATTTTCGGCATTGACGGTGGCGCCATCGGTTACGTTCATCCCAAAGGAGTTACGGTAAATGTCATTGTATTGAGCCAGATTGTTTACTGTGCGAATGTAGAAGACTCCATATGTGTTGTAAGAGATGGAGTTGCGAGTAAGATTAGCTATGATGGCTCCGTCGATCCATATTCCTTTTTGACGGTTTGCCGAGACTGTGTTATCCGACAATGTTAAATCAAACTCAGCTCCGTAATGGTCTTTGGCAACCGCGTAGACTCCATTTTCCTTATTTGATGAAATTACGTTTGAAGAAACGATCATATTGTAGATGTAGGCGTAACTACAGGCGCCATAGGAGCTGTCATAAAAGCCCACGCTGTACATGTATATGCCGCTTCCACTATTGAAAAGAACGTTATTGGACAAGAACGTTACATTAAAAATGGAACTATAGGCACACACGGGATTGCTAATACCGTAGGCGCAAGCGGATAAGTAGATCCCATTTCCTGTATTGAATGAAGCGTTGTTAAACGAAAACGTAACATCGTAGATGTAACCCTTGTAACTCCCGTATGTGCCGCCACCTTCGCTATAGAGGTATACGCCTTCTCCGCTATTAGAGAGAATATCGTTGGATGAAAAAGTAACATTATAGATTAAGCTGTCGCCTTCATAACTGCAGCTGTATATGCATATTCCCTTTTTATTGTTCGATGAAATCGTGTTGTTCAAGAAAGCAACATTGTGTATGTATGTAGTCAGCGAAGCATAGTGTTCTCCGGAGCTGATCAGGTCTATGCCATCTTCACCATTGGATGAAATAGTATTATTCAAAAACTCAACATTAAAGATGTAGCTGTACGTCCTACCGCAGCTGTTGAGGGATATGCCCTTTCCCTGATTGAACGAAACATTGTTATATGAAAAGGCAACATTGTAGATGTAACTGTCTGCATCATAGCTTACGCAGTTCAGACTCATGCCGCCATATCCATTGAAAGAGATGTCGTTTGACGAAAATGTAATATTGAAAGCCTCCCAGCTTGGAGAATAATATGGATAAAATATCCCCTCACCGCACATCACTATGCCGTATCCACTGTTGGATGAAACTGTGTTATTCGAAAACTCGACGTCGTGGACGTAGTCGTGGCTGTTGTACTCCCCAGTAACCATCCTTAGGCTAATGCCGTCTCCTTGATTGCATGAGACGTTGTTAGAAAGGAACGCAACATTGTATATAGAACAAACCGAATTGTCTCCATCGGCGCAGTTGCTTAGACTTATGCCGTTTTCGCCACTGGCTAAAATCTTGTTAAAAGAAACTGTGACATTGCAAATGTAACTGTAGCCGTACCCACGAGTACTTTCGCTATAACTGGATAGGATTATACCCTTTCCACCATTGGATGAGATCGTATTAGACGAAACCGTAACATTGGAAATGTAGCTTTCGACAGAATAATAGCTGGAGCAGTAACTGCCTAGTTTTACGCCGTCTTCGAAGTTAGATAAAATTGTGTTACCAATAATTACAACGCCCGAGTGAGGGTCTGAGTCGCTGGCTATCCCGTTCTTGTTTTGTTTTATGTTGTTTTCCTCAATGAGTACATTACTTCTGCCTTCGATGGTTACACCATTTTCGTAATCATTAGATATTTCGTTGTTTTTGATAATTAATTCTCCTATGCTCCTTACTATCACGCCATTTTGATTGCCAGTTATATTATTGTTCGTAAGCTTAGACATGCTCGTGTCTTGCAGAAAAGCTCCCGTTCCGAAATATTGAATCTTGGCGTTTTTGACCGTTACGTTGCTCCTATGAGATAAGTCTATTCCAGTTCCGCTTCCTGTGCCTTGAAGAGTATAGCCTGCTCCGTCAACCACAATATCGTCTCTCTCGACTACAATTGAATCATTGATGTTGTCTGTAAATGTGTACGTAACATTGTCAATACTGGTTATGGGTGCTGTTGGTGGGTCTATGCTTCCTTCCGCCTTTATGTATATGGTTCCGCTTGCCTTAACCACTGGAACATTCAACACCACGCTAAAAACAGCCGTCAAAAACAGCATAACCCAAACACCAGAAACCACACCTCTCCTAAACCTACCCAAAACCTTCCCCACTATTCTAATACACTCTGACCATCAGAAATACGTAACTCACGTATCGTGAGTGAACCTCAAATACGACCATTTTCTCTTATCTAATTGCAAACTAAAAGGAGAAAGAAAATGTTAAAGAGAATTGTTTCTGCGATAACAGTGGCAGTCCTCCTATTGTCAGTCGCCGTTTCGATCGGAGTAGCGAGCGCGCAGGTAGGCGTGAAGACTGGCGATTGGATAAAAGTTGACTATACCGTCACTGGCGCTCCTTCAGGAACGCAGTTGCCTCAATGGCTGAAAGTGGAGTTTCTGAGCGTTGAGGGAACAAACGCTAGTGTTCGGGTGACTATGCACATGTCTGATGGAACAGAGCAGAATGCAACCGCACCTGTGGATGTTGTTAGCGGGGGCGGTGAAGCTTTTGGGCTTTCTGGGTTTGTCATTCCTGCTAACCTGACAGTTGGAGACGTCGTCTACATGAGTGGATATGGCAACGTAACAATTGCTGGCGAAAAAACAGACTCCTATGCTGGAGCAAGCAGAACGGTCGTTTATGCGAGCTTCTCGCAGTATGGAATTCAACTCACGTATTACTGGGATAAGCTAACGGGAGTTTTAGTGGAAGCGGGCGTAGTTTCTGGAAGCATGACAGCAACTGGTAAGACAACGGAAACGAACATGTGGGAAGCTGGCCCCTCTGGCCTTCCAATAGAACCAATCTACCTCTACATCATAGCGGCATCGGTGATAATAGTCGCGGTAGGAGCAGCAGTCTTCATGGTGCGGAGAAGAAAGAAACCTCCAGAAGAAGTTGAAAGCCCGCAGATCTAGAAAGCCGATTATCCATTTTTCTCACAAAGAGTCTCATCATAAGAGTCTTTCAAAGGAGACAAGATAAGCGCGCGCTGGGTTCAGGATGTGAATAAGTTCACACTTTGCGCGCGTTATCCACAATATCAGCATTTAAGGTGGCATCGGTCGACCAAGAAGCAAAAGCAAGCGGAACAATCTACATCGGGGCAGACGGAAGCGTTGGCCACCCAACAACGCGCCCTAAGAGAGGATAACATAAATGATGCAGAATAGAGCTTATTGCAATTGCTTTAACGGTGTTCTTCGAAGTAATTTGGCGTGGAATAGAATGCGGAATGAAGGGGAAGAAGATGCGAAATCTGGATTGGAATAGAAAGGAGTCCCATCGTAATCTCCTCAAGATCAGTTTGAAAATGGATCTGAAGGCAGGCCCTACTCTTGTCTTCGAATCTGGCAGAAGGAAGGTTGGTTTCGCTTTCTGTCACAGAAGGCAGGATCGTTCTTTAAAGATTTCAAGATACACTCTTCCCCTGTGCGCCAGGTGTACTGGCCTTTGGTTGGGTTTTGTAATGGGACTTTCGCTTCGCGTTGCAGGGTTGCATATGCCTCTGCTGTTTGCGCTTGCACTTATGCTGCCCCTGATAGTAGATGGTCTTACGCAACTCGTTGGATTCAGAATGAGTAACAATCAACTCAGACTGATTAGCGGTGTCCTCTTCGGAATAGCTACAAACATGTTGTTTCTCTGGATGAAATTGTAGGAGGCAGGAAATTGAGTGAAGAAGGGGGAGACTGGACCGGAGTGTGCGTAAATATCTTGGTAGCAATCGGATTTGCCTTCTTAGTAGTGTGGGCTGAAGAAAATCCCTTTTTGGCCACGGTGATGGTGACGACTTTTCTGGGCTTCATGATGGTTGCGTTGCCCCTATTCATATTCACTAAGAGCGTGGCGTTAAGGAGAGATATGGAGGCAAAGCAGAAAATGAAGTGGGGCATAGTCGTTGGTTACTTCATCGGCCTCTTCACGTTGATTTCAAGCATCCTTTTCAAATTTGTTACTGGCCTCTTTGCTGTTTTTGGTGTTTGTGCGTTTGCTGGTACTGCGGTGATCGCTGTTGCACGCTACGTTTACAAAGATTGGTTGAAGGAGAACGAGCGGAAGAGAAGGAAAGCCTTGGCTTGGGAGAGGAAGGATCAGTTGGAACAGTTGAAGGAACAACTGGACAGAGGCGTTATCTCGCAAGAGGAGTATGAGCAGCAGAAGAAGAAGCTGCTTGACAAATCTGAGACATGATGTTTGTCGGCGCTCAGCAGGGCGGAGTTGGATTCATTCCTTCAGCATTTTTTCTCTGGTCCGTAGATTAGCCGCGAACTGACCCGTGTTCCCAACGCGCGCGAGCTCGGCGCAAGAGATGCTTCTTCACTCAGGCAGGGCAGAGTTTGACTAAGGGTTTGTAGTTTCCTTGCCCAGTCCTTCTCCGCAGTTTCCGCAGAATTTCATTCCAACAGGATTTTTCGTGCCGCATTTTGGGCAGGTGATCTCTGTTCCTGTTTGCGTAGCAAGAGGAGCTCCGCAGCTTCCGCAGAACTTCATTCCAGCATTGTTCTCAGCCTTGCACTTGGGGCAGATTACCTTTGGCGCCGGGGCTAGAGCTGTACCGCAGGTTCCGCAGAACTTGGTTGCAACAGGATTTTTGGCTCCGCAGTTTTGACAGATAACCACTTGCTGGGCTTGCGCACCCTGCGCCTGTTGCATCTGCTGAGCCATCAAGAGAGGCATTGTCAAACCCATCCCAGCGCCGACGCCGGCCGCAGCTGCTCCCCCACCTTCGGATCCTTTGAGTTCGGTCGCCGTTTCTTTCATGTACTGCATCACCATGGCTTGCGCTCCGACGCCGGATGCGAACCTTCTGGCTTCTTCTGGAATCTTGACGCCTTCAAAGAGGCAGTCTATGACTTTTAGACCGACTCTTGCCGCTTCGTCGCCGATCTTTAATGTCACCTTGTCTGTGGTGGCATCAACGTTCTTGACCAGAGTGAAGATGTCGAAGCCGCCGAATTCGTTTATGATTCGCTCGTTTATGAAACCTCTGATATAGTTTTCAACGTCTCTTGACGTGCTGGAACCTTTGTTGCCGAAGAATTCCACGACGAAGAGTTTTGGATCTTCGATCTTGTAGAGTAAGTAGCCGAAGAAGCCGAGTTCTGCCTGATATTTTATGTCTCCACTGGGTGCCGAGTACGCTGTGCCTCCGAAGTTGCCTCTGAACTGGCTGTTGCAGATGAACACAACTTCGCAGTCAAAGATATCGCCTATAATCCCTAAGGCTTTAAGAGCACCGGTTAGAAGCGGAATATTGTTGCTGGTTATGGTGTGTCTTCCTGGACCAAAGACGTCATAGGCTTTTCCGTCTCGGAAGAATACGCCCCACTGATTTTCCTTGACTATCACTTGGCTCCCATACTTGAGTGAGAGTTTCGGGAACCTGTAGGCTATATCATCTGGTCCTGCATAATCCCAAGCGACTTTTTCAATTATGGGCATTTAATCTACGCCTCCGTTGGTCTGAATTGTTGTTCCCTTTCATCCCATTTAGACTCGAAACTGAGTATTAAGGATTTGATGTTCCTGGCTTTGGTCGATGCTTCGGTCCATCTTTCTGCTTGGCTATCGTCATAGAGTTCGCTAACTGCCTTTGTCATTGCTTCGATATCTTCGCTTAGAGTCTTGTCGTAGTTGAATACGCGCGCCAGCTCGGTTTCTCTTATGGCGCCTTTTCGGTCCATCAGTCCTGCGTAGCCGTAGTCGGCATGGTTGACTTTTTCCGCGACCCTGTCAATGATTTGTACCACTTTTTTGAAGTCGTCGGAAGCCTTTCCTATGTTCAATGCGGCAAGGTAGATTTCTTCCCATCTGTGCCGCAACTTTTTGAAGTCGTCGTAATAGAGGTCTCTTAATTTCTTGTCCAGCTCTCGCAGATCTTCCTTGTTTGCGTATCCCGCACCGAACAGGTTTTGGGCTTTAGCAAGTATTCCCTGCTTCTCCTTCACTCTTTCTATTGTTTCTCGTTCCGACAATTTTCTAGCACTATCCTATTTTGAAAAGTGGTCTTCCGCCACCTAGAATTTTGCCCTCGCAACCGTCCACGGCAATTACATAGTTTTCTCCTTTTAGCGTGTACTGCACGAACCACACAGGTGCATGCACAAGCTCTCCTTCTCCAAGAGCAACTGTTACGCTGCAAGTTTCAAGCGAGTCCACTTTTCCACTCGCTATCAGTCTTTCTTTGGCTTCAACCTCCGACTTTATCATCATCTTGGCTTCTTCCTCGTTCAATTCTATGTTGAGGAATTCAGCGTCCTGTGGAAGCCTGCCCACATCAAAAGGTATCTTCCTCGCCGCAGGGACATCGTAAAAGTTGATTTCGCTTATCAGTGTCCGTCTGGCCAGTGTTGGCCAAATGTAGCTGTTTGAGAACGAATAGGAGACGCTCGTTGGCGTTTTGTCTTTTTGCTGGCTTCCGGCGTATGCCTCGGCTCCCGCGAGAACCAGCTTGCCAAATTTCTTCAGTTTGCTTGATCTTTTGTCCGTGATCGCCTCTTGGGCTTGGTGGATTTCCCCCATGAATCCTGTCCCTGTCCTACCGCTGATGAAGGTGCTTGTATTTGCTGGGCAAACCCAAAAGGGAATATAGCGAAGTTTCGCGTTTGCGATTGACGCGTCCTTAGAAACTCCTACTCTTAAGAGACCTTTGTCCATGTATTTCTGGGCGGCTTCAACTGCCTGCTGAGCGAATAAATGATTCTCCAGCATACTATGTCTCTTTATTTCTTCTCCAGTGCCGATGGTCATCGTGAATCCGCAGTATCTGCATGTGATTATCAGGTCTTCTTGGGTCGCGCTCAGTGGACCGCCACACTTGCTGCAGCTAGTGGGTGGCGGTTGCATAGGTTTTGGTACTGGTTGAGCAACGGGCTGAACTGGAGTTGCCTGCAACGGGACCGTTGGCGCTCCAGGCGCCACTGGTATCACTGGGGATGGCTGAGGCGAAACCATTTCCGTGTGACTCTTGAATACTTGAGGATTCTTGGCCGATGCCAGAATGTTATCCTCAACGATGAACCAAGCGTCTTGGTTGTTTTCCATTATTCCAGAAACCAAGAAATCGTCTGGAAGGCCTTTCACGCTTACAGTCTCCTTTGCTCCGAACATGCCGGGCCTTTTGTATTCGATCAGAAAACTCGTCTCGCCTGTCAGTAGGCGTTCAATTTTGTATCCTCGCTGCTCCATGGAGGATTTAAGTTTCTCTTGAAGAGCCTTAATGTCGACTCCGAGTCCCTGGTAACGCGCCACAATCATCATCCCGGCGCGTTTAGAATTTGCGAACCCCTTGTGCCCCTTCTCGTGCTTCCTCACTGTATTTGCGGTTCCAAACTTCTTCCAAGTTATGGCCGCATTTTGGACAGGCCTTAATAGGTTCTGACAGCGGTTGCGTTATGAAGCCGCAGCCGCCATATTGCCTGGGACATTCGATTACGTATGGAAAGTTTATAGCGGGCTTCACTTCATGCGTTAAGTCGGGTCTGCCCTGAATTGTCGCAACCCCTTTGATTTTCACTTCCAGCTCTGTGAACGGGTCAGGTTTCGAAAACTGCGGGATGTCTATCTGAAAGGGCTGCTCGTAGTGCTGCCCCTGCGACAACTTGACAGGAGCTCCTACAGTGATCTTTCTTCCTTCTAATGATGAGCTACCGCTGAAACTGCTGAACCCTTGCTTCCATTTCACCTTTTTGTTGCCGCCGAATTCCAAGCGAAACTCGTCCACTGCAATGTTTTCTTGCGGATCTAGCACTATTTGTCCAGTCAGTTTATCTGTACTCTCGAACGCCACTTCGCTGAGCTTCAACTCTATTTTTGCTTTTGGCGCCGAGAACTTCTTGAAAAAACCCGTGGTCTTCTCTCCTTCCTTAGGATGTTTGAACAGAACGCACATTTAAGAAGCACGCACGATACGTGAGTCTGATAGAGCGTATTGCATGCGAAAACGAGATAAGTCACAAAGCTCAATCTAGAAACATGAGCAATGTGGCCTTGGTTCTGGCTGAGCTTGTTTCTGCGGCGCTGAGCTTCACTCTGGTGAGGTTTATGGTGAAGCCCTATCTATACACTGGTGAAGGTCGATATGTTGGGTTGCCGTTTGGATTCGCTTTTCTGGGCGCATCATATCTTTTCATGGGGCTCACCTTCTTTATGGAGAGCCATCCTTTTGTTGAAGAAATGAAATGGCTACAGCTTTTCACAGAAGTTTATGCGTTCGCTTTTCTTGCCATAACATACTACTTTTCGCAGAAAGAGTTTCAACGTGGTACGCGCTTGTGGTGGCAGTTTGTTTTTTCAGGGCTGATTGTCGGATTGATCGCTACATACTTTGTCATATTCGAACCTTATTCTCCCATGTTCACCTTGCCCAACTATGATGTAGCAAATAGATACATAAGCGTCTTTGACATTATTTTTGCTTCATATGTTTCTGTTTACACATTTAGGAGTCACGCGTTGAACCCAGACCCCAAGACGTTGTGGGCACCGCTCGGTTACCTTTTGATTGCCTTCGGTGAATACTCTTCTCTGATATGGTCGTGGGATTCAAGCTTTTCAGCCCTTGTAGGCGCATACACTATTCGGTTGACAGGCTTGTTTGTCTTTTTGCTAGTATCCTATGGAGTTTTCAGTGCATCGCAAGCACCGCAGACAGAAAAGGGTCTCAAATGAAAAGGCTTGCTCGGAGAGACAAGATGAAAATTTATCGTGACGTACTCTCCGCCATTCAGAGTGAGACAGGCAATGGAGAAATCGTCTTCACTCGTGTTCAGCAAAGAACAAATGTTCCCTTTGACCGTCTCAAGACATACATAACAGAACTCGTAGCATTAGGCCTAATCCAAAGCGAATGCTCGCCACAACTGACGGAAAAGGGCGATCAATATTTAGCTGAATATGAGAAAGTGTTAGATTTTATGAAACGCATGGGATTGGCATATCGGGAAAAGAGTTGATGCCGTCGAGACGAAGCGTGTTTGCTGAAACAAGCACTAGCAAGGTTGAAAGGGAAAAGGAAAGACAGAAGATCTTCTAAGAAACAAACACGGCTAAAATGCGCAGAGGCTAACTTGCCTGTCACATTATGTTTGGCCTGCGCGGACTTCACAGAACGATTCAACGTGGGTGAATGTCCCTAGTTTTTGCCCTGCAATTAAACGAACCAGCTTTGCAAGAAGTGCGCGTTAATGAGCAAGGGAATTAAATGCGAAGGTTCCATTCTTACATATTCGGAAACGAAGTTGCAGGTTTTCGTCTAGTGTTCTGCTGCTCCCCTAGCCGCTTCCTTTCCTATTGTTGCACGTGTGGATTCAAAAGCCTTTTCGGCCCTCTTCGCCTCTTCCGTATCCCTTAGTGCCCTTTCCTTCTCCTTAGCAATCAACTCGTTCAGTTTGTCAATGAAAGGTTCGGCCTCCTTCTCATCGAGAGGAAGGATAAGGTCCTTTCGCGAAGGAATATCTATCTTGACTCTTCCTTTCTTGTCCAGGCCAACGGACCTTATGTCTCGCAGCCGAACATCAAGAGGAATCGCTGTCTGGAACAATAAACCCACACTGTCCCGAAAAGCTGGTTTTGCCTCCATCAGCTTCTCCAACTCCCTCTTGGCTCCCTCTTTCAAGTCAACCTTCAGAAGAGTCGCGTAAAGTCTGACCACAAAGTGGGGGTTATCAACTGTCATCACAGCGTCTTCATCACTCATATCAAGCCACGATTAATCGTATAAACATTAGTTGATTTAAGATTTGCGCCATGCAAAACTTGCCGCGCTCGCGGGCGAAAGCAAAGCTTGGAATGCGTCTGAAAACGTTGCCATCACCATCAGATTGACAGCGTCGTAGAAAGCAACGGCAGTAAACTGAACGTCGTGAAATGTTCGTTTAAACCCCTTGTCAATTAGCGTGCGTACAAGATGCGGTGCGACGGCGGAGCGCATTGCGCGCTCACTACCCTTGCCCAGATTCTCTGCGAAGCCTTCAGCACACACTTGGCCTCGGGCCCCCGCCAATCCACTAGGGCCTTCACGAACGCCTACGTGCAGTACTAGTACCCTAGGGGGGAGGGGGAGGGTGAAATAGACGGGGTCAAAACGCGAACACAGGGATGTAGCGTATTCCACAAAAAAGGACTTCGCTTTTAGAAAGTTGTGAAGCCGCTGACCGTTTTCTTGTCGAACCTTTTGACCAGTTCCAGCGTCAGCTTTGTGGCGTTTTCCACGTCTTCAAAGCTCAAGATGCCGACGTGAGAGT
>Ga0187886_1001125_pt1 | contig 26055 bp, 19 predicted proteins | sample June2016WEW_20_1_FD_133001 | JGI IMG/M metagenome (GOLD analysis project Ga0187886, IMG submission 133001) | Peatland microbial communities from SPRUCE experiment site at the Marcell Experimental Forest, Minnesota, USA - June2016WEW_20_150 | ecosystem: Environmental > Terrestrial > Soil >... | reverse complement strand
TGCCATGCCCAGCTCGATGCCCAAGTAGTCAGGATAGAGCTTGCCTTGGGTCAAATACACGACCTTGTCCACAAGCTCCTCCGGGGTGTCTTTGAGCAACTTGACCAAGAGGTCGGTCATTTCGAGCCTCTTCGACGTAGCTTCGATTCCTTCGAAGACCTCGGCAAGCTGCTCAAATCTCACGTCAGTCAACCAGTCTTAGCGGACTTGAGACAAGCTTCCGGCAGCTCCTTTAAGCGTTGCCCGAAGACCGCAAACCTCTAAAAGACCTTGAACCCGTCACGGTTTAACTCTTGGAAGACTCTGCATGGCACGACATTTAGAATAGCAGCACGAACGTGATTTCTTGTGTTACGAGTCTATCAAGCGACCCATCCTGCAAGGTGCAGAAACAAGGGAACTCTCACGGTCCGTTCTTTGTCTGCTGCTACGCGGATCTCCGTTCATTAGGCGAAGGAAACTCTACTGTTAGTTTCGACTCGAACTTCCAGTTGCTTAGGTCGTTGCGAATAGATGCGAGCAGATTCCTAGCTCTGTCAGGATCGGTTAGTAGGAAGACTCTTGCGACGTGTGGACAGAACCTCTTCTCCATGATCGACTTATCCCAGACTGGGCAGCGATGGATTATTGCGTGCTCTTCGAGGTCTACGTCCACGGTTGTGGCGCCAACGTAGGCTGCCAAGTGTCGTTTGTTGTCTTCCCGTAGCGACAGATCCTTTTCAGGTATCAACCGTGCGGCATCCAAAGTCTCCCTGTCAGCGAAGTTTAGGAGTAGGCTTTCTACTCCTTTCTCGATGATGGGTCCAGTCCAAACCTCAAGGCCTTTCGGCTTCGTCGCGGCTTCTCTCTCGGTTCCGCGCAGCTTCAGCCTCCGCAATGCGGCACTACCGTGAGGCGTGGCCGTGCCAAGCATCTCCGAGATCTGGAGGCAATTCTCCGGCGCGTACCCGTGGAAGTGATTGTTGAAGTAGCCCAGAACCTTTTCCGCTTTCGCTGTGATCTCGTTTACTCGGGGAACCCATTCCTCAAGCTGCTTCTCTGAATACTTGTAATTGAACCACGGCCGATCCCCTCTCCCATGCCAACGAAGATACGCGATGTCGGAGGTCACATGCACGTCGGGTGGGAGCAAAGGCTCATCCACAATCACATACGCCACCCGATGCGCTCCAAGAATCTTGAAGGTCTCCTCCCGTAGCCATGAACCATGCCTGAACTCAACAGCAAAGCGCTGTTCTTCCGGCAGGATCGACAGGAAAGACTCGAGTCTCTCAGCGTTGAACCTCAGGAAGCCAGGCAGTTGAACAAGCACGCATGCAAGCTTCCCTACGTCTGCGAGAGGCTTCATGGCTTCAAGGAACTGCTTAACATCCGCGTCGACGCCTCGGGCTGGGTCGATCGCTTTCTTATGCGTGACTGTTTGCGGCAGCTTTGCCGAGAAGACGAAATCAGGAGGCGTACTCCTAGCCCAACCTAGAATCGTTCCGTCCTTGGGAATAGCGTAGAATGTTGAGTCGATCTCTACCGTGGGAAAGATTGAGCTGTACTGCTTCAACTTGCCCTGTTTAGTAGAGTAAAGGATCCCCTCCCACTCCGCATAACTCCAACCACATGTTCCAAGCGAGAGATCCGACATTGACAACAACACTCAGGGAATGTCACGGGAAGTTGAGAAAGCTGGCGAATACGCTGCTGATAAGCATTCCAGGTTCCAGAATGCCAGAGGGCTCTACCACACCGTTGCATCCCAACGCTCAACACGCTCATCACGCAACCGAATCAATATCATTCATAGCCCATTAGAGGATAGAAGCAAGATGACGTTGCCAGACCGAACTGACACCCAGGGTCACCCACGCCTGGAGATTCGAGTAATACTTGTACGATTCTCCCCCGGATAAACGGAGAGGCTTCTCCTCTAAAGTCCTGATTTGTGTGTGCTCTCTTTGGTGCGGGGGATATAGGTAAGAACGCGTTTTGGCCCCGGACGTGGAAGTCTAGATTTCGACGTGTAAGTGGGACGTGGAAATCCAAGTTGTAATCATGATCCTAAGCATCTGAACATCTTCAGCTATCTTTGTAACATGATTTCATGAACTCAATCTCCTAGCGTGTTCATAGCCTCAGTTCTCCAGCGTGGGCCTTGAGCACCTCGACAATGTATTCCTCAAGCTTCGATGCTAGGGCGAACGAGGTTACGAACCTGTTTCACTTGGGACTCAGACTCGCAGGCTACTCGTCGCTTTGTGGAGATGTCAGGCTAGAAGCCCCTTTCGGTCGCGGGAACTGATACGTTCGCCGCAGACTAGGAGAGTACCCAGGCATGTCCGCACATGCTACATCTCATCATTGCAGGTATCTCCTCACCGACGTAGCCTGAGCCGCAAGAGGGCGATTCAGAAGTGGAAAAGAAGACCATGGTCAATAGGGTCAAACCATAACTGACCAGCCTGCATGTGGGCTTTATCAAGGAGCTGAATCTGCGCTTGGCAAGCATTGACCGAATATCTGTGCCTCATGGAACAACTACGGAGCTGAAATGTCTCATCATTCGCCAACCGTACGCTTCCCTCATAGTTCATGGAGTCAAGAGATGGGAGTTCAGAGGTTATCACACCAGCTTCCTTGGGAGGATTGGAGTTGCGGCGGGCCGGGGCCCCCCGTTGAAGACCCTCTCCTCAGCGCTTAATCGTATTTCTACTGACTTGCCCAGAGGTCTTGTTATTGGAACCGGGCGATTGGTTTCCTCGAGAGTGTGCACAAGAGAGATGCTCTCGAACTACTCACACCGGATAATCGAACTGGATCTTCTAGGGACGCGACTTACCCTAGTGGACAAACCGATCGGAGAACCTCTTGAGGACGTGAAAGCGGCAATTAAGAACAAGGAATGGCGGTGTTTCGCCTGGGAACTCGCTGATGTGACACCTCTGGAAACGCCAGTTCCGTACGCTCATTTCGGAAGGAGCACTTGGGGCACAGCAAGTCTAACATAGTCAGTGGCCGACTTTAGGTGCGCTAGTTCCGTTGGGAGTTCGCTACTCTGGGAACATCCAATGTCAGAGTTGCTCCTCGTTCCCCAGCTCAGAAGAGTCTTGTTGGTGACCTGAAGGCAGCCAAGACACGCCCGCTAGTTCGAACTGCGATTCGTGTTGCTCTCCCAGCACTTCCACGGAGTCATGCGGTCGAACCACTGTACTATGCTCTCTATGCTGGGCTTGCAGCCAAACACAAGTCTGCGGTGCGAGATGCAGTCACGAATTCGCTCAAAGACCTTGAGAGACCTGAACTGAGTCTGGGCGAGGCGGTATGGAATAGCGCAAGCGAACTTGCAGGTTCCTCCTCGAGGACTCAGGCCGGGAGAATCGCCGAGACTGCTCTCAAGAGAACCTACGCAACTCTGCTTCAGACACGGGGTCCGGAGATTGGCAAGAAGGATCCGGTCTCCCTGCTGGAAGAAATGGCGGCGAATGTCTCAGATGACATGTTCGTGCAGCAGTTCCTGACGGACTATCTGTTCGAATTGACCCTGAGGCAGATCAGAACCACTAGCGTCGACTACAGATACAACGGTGCGCATGAATATCACTTTGCCGGCGGGAGTCTTCTCACTCCTGAGAACGAAGGATTGTTCAGAAAGAAACTCGAAGAGCAATGTGGTATCATTGCTAAACAAATCGCCAAGCGTGTCTTCTCGTCCGGTGTGATCGAAGAGGCGAAACAAGGCGCCTCATTCTCTGAAACGATTGTCCGTGCCCTACAAGACGCTCTCGGCGAGGCTATTCGAGAGAAGAGGGGCGGTGGGTGATCTCCTGTGCCCACGCCTTTTGAGGGAAAGGTAGAAGAATACAACATAAAACTTGAATCGAAGAGCACTAGGCCCAAGCCCAAAGGCCCGCCTATTCGTCGACTCGAACTGCGTAGAGGAACTGAGTCCACGGAGATTAGATTCAAGCCAGAACAGCTTGAGCGTTACGTCGGGCATCCGTTAGACAGCAAGATCAAAGATCTGTTAGACATTGCAATAGCCGTGTACGTGCAGGACAGAACCATCCCCAGAGGACCGCAATGGTCGAGAGACTTGAGTCTCAGTGTTCCGGTGCGAAACAAGGCACTTTGGGACAAGAACCTAGGGTGCCTAGTATCGTGTCTCAGCGAACTGACGGAGGATGTCTACTCAATATCTTTCTCAAGAATCCGGGGCGAGATCTCTGACGCACAATTCAAGGCGACGAACGATAGACCAGTCTGTTTGTTCTCCGGAGGCTTAGACAGCTATGTCGGTGCAGCCGCCCATCTCGAGTCAAACCCGATTCTTGTGAGTCACTACTCCTCCAGTAGAGTGCGGTCTGTCCAGGATAGGCTGGCTGCGAGTCTCACGACGCAGAAGGCAAAATTGGATCACTATCCCGTCCGGGTCAGTCTGTCGGGCTCGAAATCCACGCGAGAAGCAAGTCAACTGTCGAGATCTTTCCTTTTCCTGTCAATCGGCGCCGCGGTCGCTGCCGACACTAGGTCGGGCAATCTAATCATGTCCGAGAACGGGCCAATAGCTATCAACGTGCGCATTTCTGAGTCGAGAACCAACACCAGAACCGCGCATCCTAAAGTCCTTGCATTGTTCAGCACCTTGGTTTCGTATGTGTTCGGAATGGACATCCGCGTGTCGAATCCTTTCGGGCTTCAAACAAAAGGAGAGATAGCTCGCAAGCTTGTTGGAACCAGCTATGAGAAGAATTTGCGACATTCCGTTTCTTGCTGGAGATATCCACGAGGATTGATCTCCCTCTCCAGAAGTCTGCATAGACCACTACTTGGCAACCATTGCGGGATCTGCTATCCTTGTATTATGAGACGCGTTGCAATGAATGCAGCCGGCCTGCACGGTGCTGATGACCAATATTTGGTAGACATATTCTCAGAATATCCGAAGGTGGACACTCAGACGACCGCGACAATCCTTGACCTACTCAGATTCTGTGACAAGGTGAATGATCTTGGCCAATTAGCACTGGTACGAGAATACCCAGACATGGCGGTGAGAGTAGGTGCAATAACCCCTGAAGGCGTGATAGAGATGCACAAACGGTTCTCGTCTGAAGTCATCCAGTGCTTTAGAGAGAGAGGATCCGCTCAACTTGGCACTGACTTCAGCAGTCTGTTGCGAGCTCCTTGATGATCTTCTTGCTGTCTTCGGAAATTGGAGGGGGTTTCTTTCCGTACCATGGACGGTAGACGTTTCCAAGAGCCTGTGTGATAACTTCATTCTCGCAGATGACATATTTCGAGAAGGACTCTGTTTTCGCCGGTTCCTTCAACCAAGTCTCCATTCCTCTGTATATGGACTTCAGTCTCTTGTCGGAGAGCTTACGTTCAAACGCTGAGAAATCAAGCTCGCCAATCTCTGCGAGCCATTCTCTGTCAGAAAGCTTGAACGGGAGCAACTTCTCTGTCTCCAACTTCAATCGGACAATGTTCCTTTCTGCTTCGTGGTCCCTCATTAGCAGCAGGCCCCCACTCTCCTTGGTCATGCGCCTTTCTGTTGCCAAGTACTGCGCGAGTCTATACAGGGCCATCTTGGTATAGTCGGCCCTGAGCTCGGTCTTCTTAGTTCTAGCGGCAGCATCGAGAGCTGAGACCATCTGAAATCCACGAGAGCACAGAGGGAAATAGTGTCTCTCGGTGAAGCCAAGGACTCTATCAATCGTTCCTTGTGCAATACGTTGGTTGTGGGTCAGATTGAGAATATAGGCATCATAGAGGAGCCTGAGAATCCACCCACCGATCAATCCGATGATTGTTATCGACAGGGGGTGTGAAAGGACGCTCATTATATCAGTCAGCTGCACGTCCAGCAAGTCCGCTTCCTCCCGTGGTACTTTGCCTGGCTATCACCATCAAGTGACGCCACCCAGAAGCTTGGACATACTGCCGTATAGGATAAGCGGCTGGCCCTGGCGTGGTTGGCGTCCGTAGGCGTGGCCGGTTGGCGTATTCGCAGTTGTTTCAAAGAATATGGACGCAATGCCGAGAAGCTAGCCAAACATCTCCAGAACCTTGAGAAGGGACAACCCGCTCCTACCTTGAAAGAGTTGATCGAAGAGTAGCTTGCCTGTCTCCCAGGAAGGCGGAAACCGATTTCTGGAGGTTTCAGTTCGTGCCGGCATGACGTGCAAGTGGCACAAGTGTTGCGAGGAGTACAACAAGGGACCTTGGTTTCTCTGCAATTCCGATCCGGAACGTTGCCCCTTCTACGAGAAACAGCGAAAATTGAATTGGGGCACTAACAAGACTGCGAATCGATAGCGGGGCGCCGAAACTATTCTGGGGTTTGAACCTTAGCCCACGCCCGACAAGGAGACTTGCCCGAAACCAGCCCCAGAAGCACCGGCTTACAAGTAAGGAAACCCTTACTGTCAGCTAGATGCTAGCGAATTTCGCAGTATCCCATGTACGTTTCTTCGTCTGCACCTAGAATCTGTGTCTTTTCTAGTTCGTTCGCTTCCTTGCCGATGTAGTGTATCGAATCCGCGCGAAGATAATGAGGAAATGCGCTAGCCTGACCTCGATTGCTTCCCCGAATGTCAACTCGGCCAATCGAACCCAAACAACCTGAAAAGAAGTCTGAGCACCGAGGTTGCGTATGGTAGCCAGATTGCACGAGTGAAAAATGCCAGCCCGCCAACGAGAGAAGGCGTCATCCAGAAGCGCTTGTTGTACCTGAGGAAGGTTCCTAGTCCCACGTACTTGGTTCTTAAGTCGCCATGTCCGTCAGTAACGTACATCTTGAAACGGTGTCTGCCTCTGTAGCGGCGTCTCTTGCCAGTTGCAAGCCGCTTAGTACTCGTTACACGAACCCAGTGAACGCTTACCTTCTCTCTCAACCTTTCCTACCACGTTCCTACCTTAAGGCACGTCATGAATACGGCAGAAGTAAAACCGGGCTCCTTCTGGGGTTGTGGACGCTTTTGACTACTCAATAAATCGTGATTACTTAGCAAGAAAATCACTAGTTGCTGTCTCCTCGACATCTCTAGAATACTCCAAATATGATTCATTATTGACGCCTAGAATCTCCGCATCTTCCAGTTCGTTCGATTCCTTGCCGATGTACCTTACTGCTTGGACGGTGAGATGCCGCCGCACCATGGTGCCACAATGATTGCCATTGTCGAACTTGCTTTCTGGGTGATCAATGTAGTCTTTGACTGTCTTGTCCAGTTTTTTCCAATACAACTCAGTGGCTTCGTCGTACAGCTTGCCACTGTTCGCATCGATGAAGGGCTGATAGGGTGCCTGACCGTATTGGGACGTGAATTGTGTCAATGGGATGATGGGTTCTCCGTTCTCGCCGGTCATCGTAGGCGAACCCCCAAGGACGAAGTTGTAGGGCTTGACTTGCATGCTGGGTGGATTACCTTCGTTAAGGGCCTTGACTCTTCGTAGCAGATGCGGTGTAGTCAAGGCGAGTTTCGCTACGGCATAGTCATTGGCGTACTGTTCCAGGAGTTGCTCTTTCGAGATCTTTCCCAATGCATGGCGAAGTATGTTCGTCCACAGTTGCTTCTCCCATGTGTCCTGTTTGTCGTGTAGTAGGTGTCCAAGCCCGTGGGATGACCACTTCACAGGAACAGGCTCGCCTTTCTCGTCAAGATGGTAGAGAACATATCGCTTCGCTGAGATGCCATAGAACCAGAGTTCTCTCAGATTGTCATGTTCATCGTGGTTCTCATCCTCTAGTTTGAGGAACGGTTCTCCAAGCATCGGATTGAGTGGCTCAAACAATTGTTGCAGTTTCTTCCAATGAAAAGGCGAGACAGCCATGCTATCTGTATCGCAGAAGGCGTAGTATCCAGCGTGTTGATGAAGCCACGCTTCCGCCATGGCAAGCAGTAATCGAGCTCCTGATGTGAGCACAGTTGAGACTATTGGATGAAAGAATCGACCGAACTCCTCGTTCTTTGACGCCTTGCACTTGAAGTACTCCAGCCCGTAGACATCGACTTCGGGCTTCCTATCGTCCGTGTTGATTTCAATGAAGATGCCGTACGAAGCTGCATTCGCGATAATCTTGAGTTCAATCTGAATCGTATCGAGCTTCCGGTACTGTGGTGATTCTTCTGGATTTCGATCTCTCTCCCTCTGAGTCTTCTTCCTCAGCTCACGAAGCTTGAGGAACAAGTCTTCGTCTGGGTTGACGGTTGATCCTCCAACTATCTGAGTTGGCACGAGCCCGCTTTGCCTGCCTTGTGGAACGAACCTTATGGCTCTCAGGATCTTCGGCGATTTGCCTGTTAGAAGCTTCGAAGCTAGAACATCCGCTAACGTATTCCACAATGGTTTCGGCGAGGTCAGGTGATTGATGCCAATGTTGTACACGCGTTTGTCTCCATACGGTGCCCGAGCTGGGAGAATATCGTTGTCGGGTTGAATCTGAACAATGGCCACCATCTGCTGCCAGACAGTGGGGTCTCTCAGAGTCTGCAAATCCGCCTTCTCAACTAGGCGTCGAATCTCCTTTGTTGCTTCGACGCATTCTATCCTTTCGGCCGTAAGGAAAGGCCACAGGTCCATCAATGAGAATAGGGAGGGATACATGCTTGCGAAGTCCATGTAGCGGACTTTCACAGGCTTCTTACGTATCCTAACCTCAGAACGCCCACCGAAGTACGTAGTCATTATGTAGCCAAGAACCTCGGGCGAGAAGTCCGGGTTCTGTTCGAGAAAGTGTTTGATGCCCATTTGCTTCAGGTATTCTTTGCCAATGCTTGCCGGCGAGTAGACCTTGTCAGGTGGCTTCGTCACATGAAAGGAATTTTGGCGTTCGATCATCTTGACGCAGAGGTCATGAGTTGCGACTATGTCCTTGATGTTGTACTCTATTAGTTCTGGAGTGGTCTTCCCGTATTCCTCTATCTCAGTTTTCTGATGCTCCGTTTGGAAGAGCTTGCATGCTAGTTGAAGTGTCAGCCTTTCGTTTGTCAGGGTGAAACCGAGGGTGCGTAGGTCGAGGAAGCGTCCTCTGTAGTACCCTCGTGCGTGGCGTTGGTTGCGTCTCGGAGGCGAAGCGAACTCGATGAAGGCCTTCGTTGAGTCAAGCGACTTGATACGGATCGTTGGCCGAAAGCGGTTCTTGGAGAGAGTAAAGACGAAACCGCCCTTCCACGTTCCTCTGCCCAATCCGTGTCCGATAGCCAGACGAGAGAGGTCAAATGGCAGATTGAATCCTACGAGTGTTGCATGGCTGTCGTAGACATATGGATAGAATACGCCGTCGATGAAAAGGCTAGCATGCATTTGCTCAGCCTTGACGTTTTGGATCACGAGTTTCTTCACTTGGGTTCTCAGGATCCCAAGGTCCCGTTTTGCTGGCGAGTCAGTGTGGAATACTATTACGCGATGCAGTCTTCCATCGATCCAGATGCCGCATGAGCCAAACAGGAGATCCTGATAGGCATCAGCGGTGGTCTCGGTATCGATCACGACGACGATGTCCGGTTCGGAGGCTGGTCTGTCCTCGGGGGCTAGGCTATGCTCATCCTTGTGAGTCACGTAGGGTCTGAGAGCAATCTCAGTTCGCTGATTCTCTCTTCTAATCGTGTATCACTTCCCTCTGACGTTGTTGCGGACATGCCAGCCTTGAGAGCGAAACCTTCTGGCCAAACTCAGAAAACTGGGCCGGCCTGATTTGTGGTAGAGGAGGTCGAAGATGTCGGCCCATCCGAAGAGGTATGATGAAAGGCGGTGGGCAGCGTTTTTGCGGTAGACTAGCCAGTCCTTTTGATGGTCGCTAAGGTATTCGTGGCAAAGGCCACAGACCGTCACTGTGTCAGGGAAGTCCGGTTGTCCGCGGACTCTCCCTGCAATATGATGTTCTTCAAGTTCGGAATCTGTTACTGGTGCCTGGGCAATCTTGCAGACTACGCAATGATTGAGATGAACGCATTGTTCCGCGTCTTTGAAGAGCTCGGCCAGGTCGACACTTTTGCCTTCCTGTGATCGCGAAACCTCGACAGCGAGCTTGAGCACCAAGAGCACTCGATCATTCTCTACCGTAGACTCACCTCAAGTAGATCTCAAAGAATTCCGGAGTCGGTTCTCGGGCCTTGATGACCAGGACTGCCTTGGGGTTCGTTTCCAGCGTGTGAGTCTTGCCGCGTGTGTCTTTGAATCGTTTCCTCGGTAATTCTCTCAGGAACGAGCCCTTTCCTGTCTCCAGGAACTGTTTGACCCGGTTGTGGTATTCACCTATCAGCGAGGCTGTTCTGGAATTCGCAATCTCGACAATGCTCTTGCGCCCTTTCTCGTAGGTTACCATTACTCTCGGAATGCGGTCAAGTGGTTTGGCTCTCCACTGAAGACGTGCCTTGCGGAACGCGCTCGTGTTCCGGCGGACCGTCCCTGAGTGTAGCCCGACCTGTTCCGATGCTTTCCAAAGGCTTAGTTTGTCGCGGCGAACTAATGACAGAGCTTCAAGTGACTTCTCCCGGATTCGACGTTGTTCGGGAGTGAGTTGGTTCCATGTTCGCCTCCAAATCGGGACAGAAGAGTTGCGCGATCGCCGTTGAGTCTTAGGCAAGGATTTTCCTCCTTGGCCGGCGCTGGACTTGGCTCGGAGTCCATCTTCCGAAGAGTCTCAGGTTCTCTTCGTTGCGGGCGCTGTGACATTTGGGGCAGCGGATTCGTTGGGAAGCGTGGCCCTTGTAGTTCCAGCTATGGCCGCATTTATCGCAAGATACTTTGACCAAACCAGCCACCGTGCATTGCGAGGCCGACCTCCGCCGTATTACGTTTGAGCTACAATGGGCATAGTTGGTCTCGAACTTGCGGAAAGATTAAGTTACACGTGTATGTAGTTTTCCTACATTCGGACAAGCGGGTGGTCAGGGTGAGCTCAGCCATCAGAGGAGTGATTCTCAGACTATTGGAATCAGATCCAAGGACCCGAGAAGAACTACGGGAGTCGGTTCTGGGCACTGTGCCCGAAAGCCAATACAAGACAAAATATCAGGCTTTCCGAAGAGCTCTCGATGATTTGGTCGATGAAGGCGTCATTGAAGATGCGAAATACCGTTACAAGGGGGAAGGGGCGGATCAGAAATTCATTCGGGCCTCAATGCTCAGATTCGACAAAACAAATGACCCGGCTAGACAACGTCTTCTGATGGAAGACATTGAAGCTGAAAGTGAAAAACACGACGCGCTATACACTGGGCGTCTTCTCATATTCCTGGCAGCAAGGCTGACTGACAAGTCGGAAGATGTAAGGAAGTTAGCAATCAGGTGTCTTTGTAACCTAAGCCGAAGAATCACTGAATCTCGCAGAGATGCCCATTCCCTGCTTGCGATGCGAAAACAATGCGGACGCAAGCTCCTAGATGCCGTCATGCAGGATCCCTCTATCGAAGTTCGGAAAGAAGCACTCAAGCTTCTAGTATATCTGGGTGAGAGGCAAACAATTTCCATCGTCGAGAATATTATGAAGGGTTCTACAACTGAGGCCTTCAGAGAATTCAGACCTATACTGAAGCAATACCTTGTGCAGCCTTACCCGACAAATCGTTTACTCAGAGCTCACAAAGATGCACTAAGAGACATGTTGCACAACCATGCGCTTAGCAAAGATCAAAGACTTGCAGACCGTGCAAAAGTTGTCCTCTGGAGTCTGAGGCATGGTCAGGCCGATATGCCTGAGGGAGAGGCTGATATCCAATGAATCCAATGTACCTTTCTGGATTTGGCGTTTCACTTTCAGTTGATCGAGCTCGACTCATGGTTCGCAACGGCTTCTGTGATCCAGATGTTGAACCAGAAAGATTCGAGATTCAGCCCCGAAATGCACATTTTGATTCTGTGGTAATCGACGGGCACTCAGGCAACATTAGCCTGGACGCGATCAAGTGGCTAATGCGTCATGATATTCCACTGTTCATTCTCGATTACAACGGAACTCTGCTGTCGTCAACATTGCCACGTGAGCCTGTGAATGGTCCTCTCAAGATCGCGCAGGTTGAAGCCTACAAAGACCCTGCTAAACGGTTCTACATGGCCAAGAAGCTGGTTGAAGCCAAAGCTCAGCGAACCCTAGATGTGATGAAATGGCTCACAGCCCGATACGGAGCGATACCTGTCACAGTTCAATCCAACCTAAGCGGCGAATTAGAGCGCCTAAGCCAGTGCGCGGACCTGCCCCGTTTGAGGTCGATTGAAGGTCGAATCGCAGACACCTATTGGAGATACCTGCGACGAGTCCTACCCGCCAAGCTTGGGTTCACGTCACGCATGCATGAGACGCATCAGATGAACGCCTCAGATCCATTCAATGCTCTGCTCAACTACGGATACGCCATTCTGGAAACGCAATGTCGCAAAGCGCTCAACAGCGTCGGCTTAGAGCCGACAGTCGGATTCCTGCACGAGGCTAGGCAGACGAAGTATCCACTAGTCTACGACTTGCAGGAACCCTACCGCTGGCTCGTCGATACGACTGTCATCTCATGCCTGGAGAGTTGCCGTTTTGGCAAGAAGGACTTCTACAGAATGGACAACTACGTCCTCAGACTCACACCCGAAGCAGCAAGGAGGCTAATTGATGCTCTGCGAATCAAGTTCAATTCACCCGTCCAATACAAAGGTAAGTTCTACAGTTGGGATACACTGATCAGACTAAAAGCGCAAGAGCTGGCAAACTATGTCGTTGGCAAGAGAACTAACATAGACTTCGGCGAACCTAAGCCGGTTCTGCACAGAACGGATTCCGAAGCTATCCGAAATCGAATACTATCCATGACAACAGCTGACGCGAACAAGCTTGGCATAAGAAAGAACACCCTGTGGCATATTCAGCAGCATGCCAAGACCGCGAAGTCATTTAGGATCTATAGCAAGACTAGAACAAAGCTCTCCCAGTCAACGACCTAGAACTCTGGTTGCGAGCTATCTGTGTCTCAGGGCTCCGCCTACGAGTCCTCCGATAAGGCACAGAATTGCGCTCCCGAGACTGAGAAGAACTGCTGATCCACCTACTAGTCCTCCTAAGAGACCTCCAAGTCCCCCTAGTCCGAAAACTCCACCGATTGCTGCTCCACCTACTGTAAGAACGAATGTAAGGACCACCGCTCCTATGATTCCCGCAATAAACCCAGCGAGCGCGCCACGACCTGCTCCTCGAGCAATCAGTCCGGCAACGAAGCCTGAGATCAGGGCGCCAAGGACGGGTATGGATCCGAGCAGAATCAACAGCAGAAAACCTGCTAGAGAACCGAGACCTATGCTTCCTGAAGGTCTTGCCTGAGGCTGGGGGCTTGGGCTATCTCTGAGGTCTACATACTGTCCAGCAGCTGCTCTCAGATCTACTCCACAATCCGGACAATAGTTAGATTCGGAATACTTCCCGCATCGAGGACAGAAGGGCAACGTCCCACTAGCACAAACTAGTCTTTCAGTGCCAGCGTAATGTTAGGATTGTGCTGTCGCACTCGGTTCTTTTCTCATGCGTGCTTTTCTTGCTGGCTTCCTTTTTCTAGGCTTTGCTGGGGCAGGCCGTCTGTTTCTCGGTTTCACTATCTCGGGTGCAGTTAGTCCGGTCGGGATGACTGCGACCTCAGGCGCAGGCTTTGCAGGTACTTGCGCAGGCGCTTCTTCAACCACCTCAACGACTTCAGGGGATACTTCAGCTCGTTGAACAGGTGTTTCCTCAGCCCGTTCGGCTGTTTCGACAGGTATGCCAATCTCCGGTACAGGCCCTACTCTTCGGAGTCTTCTCATCTTGCTCATCCCAGCTCGCGCGCCTGACATCAATGTCGCAACTCCCACAATCGTCACAATGAGGGCGACAATAGCGATTGCAGAGATTGCGAGCCCGCCCCATCTTAGGTATGGATGAATAACGACTAGATTGATCTCATAATTCAACGAGTCAGCCTGGCTCTTTGCGTTCTGCATATCCGCCTCGCACTTCCGAAGATTTGTCTCGGCAGTGGATTTCTCCTTGCTTCGAGACTGAATCAAGTCCTGCAGTCTGTTCACTTCGACTTCCTTGCTTATGGCTGAGGACTCAACTTGCTGCTCCTTCGCCAAATCTGAATCAAGCGAAGACTGCAGTTGGGCTTGTTTAGATTCCATATCCTTCACCTGTGTGGTGAGCTGGTTAACCCTGTTCTGCGCTTCGCTCAGTTGACTTGTAAGCTGATTCTTCTGGGAGGTCCAGTAGTCGAGGTCGTTCTGAGTTTTGTCCACCAGTGCTTGTTGATTCTGAACTTTTCCGTTCCAGTACGCGAGGTCACTTGTTGCCTTGTCCAGCCGTGACTTCAGAGTCTCTAGTTGCTTGGATTCTGATCGTAGCCAGTCCTCTTCATTCTGGAGCCATACCTTCAGCTGTTGCAGCGCCTCGTACTCAGTCGACATTCCCTGGACATCAATCCCGAATGTTGAAAGGATTGACAGAACTGCTGGGATATCCGACAACGCCAAACCTCCGGTCAGGAATGAGGCGATGGCAACCGCAATGACACCTATGACGGCGGCCCCAAGAATCTTACTCTTGAGATTGCCCCAACGGGTATTGTATTCGTTCATCTTCTGATTGTAGGTGTTCATTCTGTCATTGTATGTGCCTGCTCGTGAATTGTACTCGTCAAGTAGCGAGTCATGTGTGCTCTGGGCTTGATCTCTGTTGGCAATGTAGTTCTGTAGCGTTGCCTTTTGTTGTTGAAGAGTGGATTCTAGTTGTTGGGCCTTGGTTGTTGCTTCTTGCAGACTGTTACGGATTTGGCTGAGCTCTTGTTGAGCCTCATTCAATGAGGTTCTTGCAGAAGTCAGTTGGTTACCGACATCGTCCAGTTGTTGGCGAAGACTGAGTATCTCTAATCTCAGTGAATCAAGCTGGTTCTGTAGTTGGTGAATCTCGCCTTGAAGTGTTGATACCTTGTTTTGTGATGCTGAGATCTCTCCCTGTAGCGCACTGACTTGACTTCGCAAGCTGTCAGCTTCTTGGTGCAGCCCTGATAGCTGTCCGTTGAGCTGGCCGAGCTGATCTCTCAGACTAGCGAGATACTCGGGACTGGTGGAGCGAGGCTGAAAGGCGAAGCTCGCACCAAGCAAAGAGGCGCCTACAATAAGGGCGATCAGGAGTAACGCTTTCAGTGACCTGAATCTCCCAAGTCTTCTGAGCATACTTCCTGTTGCACTGGCCGTGGATTCCGGTTTCGTCGTCCCCTTTCTCGACGTGCCACAGTTCTGACAAAACTCGTCGTCGATGGACATCTCATGCCCACAATTGTCACAAGAGGGCAAGAACGCCGCCCCAGTGAATGTCACACGATGAGCATATAGCGCTTCCGAGTACGCAACGAATCTTCCAGATCCCACCCGTGGTTCAGGACAAATACGTGATCACCGGGGGGTAACCGGTCGAAAAACCTAAGCCAACCTTGCTGGCCTATTCTTATCGCAAACCACTTGTAATTCTGAATAACAATTCTATCTTGATGAGCGATCTTGAGGCACAGAACAGGACTAAGGCTTCTAACGGTATTCAGCAGACGTGACCTTGAGACTGCGACAGCGCTACTGAGGTCGGGACAGTTGGGCAAAGCGAGAATGTTGCGATAGCAACGGTGTCCGAGAACTTGAAGATTCAACAGTTGGAGATCAAGAATTACAAGAGCCTCAAGCATGTCTCTCTCGATGGAGTTCAAGACCTGAACGTAATCGTTGGAAGGAACAATTCAGGCAAATCAAATCTTGTTGATGCACTGAAGTTCTTTTTCAATAGAGATGGACAGGGCTGGTCGGAAGACTACAACGTATCAGGCGTTCCTAAACATCTTTGGTTCAACTACGACCCAAGCGAACCAATTGAACTCAGTGTCACGTTTCGACCTTCTCCACATTGGGTAGATTCCGTTGTGGGAGAAATTCCCAAGTCTCCGCGCCTGCACGAAATTCTGTCTTCGCCGATTCAGGTCAACAAGATGGTCTTCTTCAAGCGGAATCTAACGCATTTCGTCATCAAATCGATAGAGTGGGGAGGCTCTCTCCTAGTCAAGCCGCCGGATCTAGACGCGTACCCGGAACGACAGCAATCAAGATACATCATGAAGTCCTCTAGCTTAGAAACGCCAGGCTACGTCCCAACTCCAGATTTGCAGAGTCTGACCAAGAAAGTGTTGAACGCGATCGACAACAGATTCATGTTGATTCCTGCAAAGCGACGGATCGCCGATAGAGAGACGCGGATGACGGGAGTAGTGCCACCGCCGCTAGATGGCACAAATTTGAAGAACACTCTTCAAAGGTTGAAGAATTCGGAGGATGCAAGACAGAGAGCAATCTTCCGGTCAATAAAAGCAAAAGTGGACAAACTGGGTTTCATCGCTGGCGCCATGGAATCAATCGAGTCAGGTGACGTAGCTGATCTGACGTTCGACAGAGGCGAACTCACATTTCCTCTCTCGTCTCAAGGAACAGGGATACATGAGATCCTCACATTCGTCGTCAACTTGGCCATACGTGATGGCTATTTTTTTGGCATAGAGGAACCGGAGAACCATCTTCACTACGATGCCCAACGGGCACTACTCGATATTATGGAGGAGGAGTCGAATAGAAATCAGATTTTCGTTACCTCCCACTCCTCGCTTTTCGTAGACCAATTGAACTATGACTCGGGCAGAGTGTACCTGACGAGACTCACCGAAGGAGCACAAACTCAAATCCAGAGTATTGGTGGCCCAGAGCAGTTTGAACTCATAGTGGACGAGATCGGTCGAATCAGCAGCTTGCTACTGCCTGATGCAGTCGTTTTCGTGGAGGGTAAAAGTGACCAGTCAATCTTCGCAGCTATCGCTGGGACCTTGAAAGCACTCTCTAGGGCGAGATTGGAGTTCGTCAACATGACAGGCAGAACCAAGTTGCCGTACTTTGCCGCGATATCGCTGATTCTCAAAGCGGGCAGAGATCTCCCCTTCTTCTATATTGTCGACGGAACCTCGGGCAAGAGGCCGGAGGAGGACAAAAATGAGATCTGCAGCGCCGCGAAAGCGAATGTTAGTTTGGACAATGATCAAATAGAGAATCTCAAGCGCAGTATCTTCGTGCTCTCGAAACCGCAGATAGAAGCCTATCTACTGAAGCCTTCCACTGTTTCCCACGTGTTCCAAATACCACTTGCGGACGTTCAATCGTGGTTCAATCAACATTCCGCCAGACGCAACAAGTTCTATGTCTTGGATGGTCTTTTACGAAGATACGGCAAAGGCAAATATGACAAGGCGCTCGACGGTGGGAGAATCGCAAGAGCTCTGACTCAGGAGGAAATAGACGTAGAACTGATCAAGGTTATTGAGGAGGTCGTACAACTCTCACGGAGACTTCAGAGAGATTAGACGAATCACCCAGGCTGCGATTGCTGCCTTCAGAGCGCTATGGCTCGACCCCCCACGTTCCAGCCCAAACAGCGTTCTTACCTATGCGATGGGAAGATCGAAAGGTCCAAGAGCGGGCGGAAGGATTCTAGAACAACAGGTTTCTCGGGAAGCTGTTAGACCCCATGGCTGATGTCGGTGCCTATTACTATCTATGGTACGACGAAGACCAGTGGAAGGTATACAGATACGTCCACAAGCCCGTTCTAGATTTGTATAGTTCTTCTGACCCGGAAGCTATGTCTCGACACATAGAATGGTCGAAGCAGTACGGCATTAACTTCTTTGTTGTCAGCTGGGCAGGTAAGGAAGGGCTCGATGGGAAGCCTGAGAAATCTGATCAAAACCTGAGAAAACAGCTGCTGCCCAGCGTCCTTTCACATGATTTCAAGTTTGCAATACTTTACGAGTCCGCTACAAGACTGCCTCCCGATCCCAGTGATGCAATAGATCTCGACAAACCGGGTTATGCAAGTCGACTAGTAGCAGACCTTCGAGATGCCGCCGAGTATTTCGACCATCCGTCTTATCTGAAAATCCATGTGAATGGTGAGTTCAAGCCTCTCTTGATCCTCTATCGTGCTCGCAATTTCACAGGTCAAATCGCAGACACGATTGGTAGAGTCAGGAGCACCCTCAGCGATGTTTACTTGGTCGGAGACGAGGTCTACTGGGGTGGAATTATCCGATCCAGATTGAAAATTGGGCCTCCCAAACTGAAAGATCCTGAGCGTATGAAACTCTATGATGGTGTGACAGCGTACAACATGCATACCAGGGACCTAGAGATACTCGGCAGCTTCGAAAAGAAACTTGAGAGCGAGTACGGGGATTGGCTTACAGCGCTTTCTTCTGTGGGCGTCGATTTCATACCGAGCGCGATCCCCGGGTATGATGACAGCAAGGTCCCAAACCGAAAGAACCCTCCTCTGCTACGAGGACCCGAGAGATTTTCATCGCAACTAGAGATAGCGATGAAACATTTGTCCAAACGGAACATAGTGTTGATAACCTCATTCAATGAGTGGCATGAGGACACGCAGATCGAGCCGGCTAAGGACTATAAGCCTCCAGCAGAGTCTTTCAGCTATCTGAAGGCCCTCGAACGAAGTAGAACTCTCAGATAGCTATCTCTTCGTAAGGACACGATGCGTCAGTTTCGTTGACTCTTATCGCTCTAGTCGCTCACAACTTTCAGGTGCAACGTTCGTCCTCAAGTTCCACGTAGCACTCTAGAAAGCCTACCTAACTTCCACGTTCCAGTTACACGTCGATTTTCCGACTTCCACGTCCCCCACCAAAACGTGTTCTTATCTATATCCCCCTCTCTTTGGTGCGGCCGTCGTGATTTGAACCGTTCTCGCTTTCGTTTTGTGCGTGGTAGGCAGAGAAAAGTGGACAGATTATCGTAGGCGGCGCGCGAGGTCGGATCTCAAGAATGCGATTGGAGGACCTGGAATGCGATTGGAGGACCTGAAATCACCGCGTAGCAACCTGGCGAACTCTTCGGGTTTGCTGCTAAGAGATTGTTCCACAAGCGTCAAGTCCTCTTCGTGCGAGCGTGTTATGAAACACCTCCTTAGAGAACGACGCAAGCGTTAAATATATTCCAAAACTGCTTCAGATCGGGATGGTCAGTCTGACAACAGAGAAGCCGTACTTCTCGAGGGCCACCAGCGGCCTCGTAAGGGAAATGAGTCTTACCGATGCTTTTCTAGTCAATGTCTGGATGGGAACCCCGGTTTATGCTTACTTTGTACCGCTTTACCTAGGAGTCATGCCGGGCGCCCAACCCGTACTGGCAGTTTTGCTCGCTGTAGTCTTGATGGTGGCACTAGCTGTTGTCTATGCCGCGCTCACCAGTTCTATGCCACGCTCTGGCGGAGAATATGTATTCCTGAGCCGAATTATCCATCCGGCAGTTGGTTTCGCGGCTAATTTCGCACAGGTGGCTTGGACTGTCTTCTGGGTCACATTCAGCTCAATAGCGTGTACCAATATGCTAGGTAATCTAATCGGAGACTTTGTCTCTCCAACCTTGGGCGCTACACTCGTAAACATGACGAACTCCTCCCTAACCTACGTCTTGGCCACTATCGTAATGATACTGGCCTTTTTGCTGGTGCTCCTTGGAATCAAAGCATACACAAGATTCCAACTTGTTGCGGGCATTCTAGCGACGGTGGGTTGTCTACTCATAGCCGGGTTCTTCATGACGACCGATTTTAGGAAGCAGTTCGATGCATACGCAGCTCAGTATGGCACATCATACCAAGGCATAATAGACAAGGCGACCAGCTCGGGATCCTACACACCTTACCCTGGCGTCAATGTCTGGAACACATTGGCATTCATGGTGACTATTGTGCTGATCATGATGCCATATGTTAACTCGTACATGGCAGGTGAAATGAAGGCCGCAGCAAACTTCAGGAGGCAACTATTGGGAATGGTGCTAGGCGGAGTATGCGTGTCAGCGTTCTTGTCAGCGGCACAAATTCTAGCGTATATCAATGCCGCTGGATTCGATTTCGCAGCCTCGCTTTCCGCGCTGTCTGGTACGTCGCAGTATCCGCTACCTATTCCACCATACTTCTACCTATTCCTAGCTGCTCTGGGCGCAAATCGTGCCGTAGTGTTCATAGTGGACATCGCTTTCCTTGCGTTGGTGTTTCTGTTGGTGGCGATAAACCTTCTTCTGATCAGCAGATGCGTGTTTGCTTGGGGAATGGATTTAGTTTTTCCGAAGGTATTCACGAATGTTGACCGTAGATTTCACTCCCCATACGTGCCGATAATAGCAACGCTGGTAGTCGCCAACATTCTGACAGCGGCATCTCTCCTCGCTGGCGTTAATCTATACAACTACGTGGCGGGCTCTATGCTGTCTATAGGTGTATTCTACCTGGTTGTTGCAATTGGAGGAGCAGCCTTTCCATTCGTTAAGAAGGCAAAGTATGTGTATGAAACGTCACCTGCAAGACTTCAGCTAGGTCCGATTCCGGTGATTCTCGTCGCAGGAATAGTCTCAGCGATACTTTCCGCACTCATAATTGCTGTATTCTTCTTTGCTCCCGGATATGCCGGCACCTTTGGCCTTCAGACACCCTACTCTCTCTCATTCTTCATAGCGATCTGGGTATGCTCACCCATCTACTTCTACATAAGGCGAGCATACTTGAATACGAAAGGTATACCGATTGATGCGGCCTTCCGAGAACTTCCACCCGTCTAGAACTTGAACCGCTTTGCTGTGATTGACGCAGCAGCGATCACCACGCTAAGCAACGGAGGCCGTCTTCATATTCGGCGCTGCGAAATGGCGAGTAGCATGAAGGGAAGCAAATGAGTCTAAAGATATTCTTCGCAACAGACGTGCACGGATCAGATAGAACCTTCCGAAAGTTCGTCGCTGCCGGAAAGCATTACGGTGTCAATGTGGCCATTCTCTCAGGTGACCTTACAGGCAAAATGATAATTCCAATCGTGAGACAACAGGACGGTACACATAGGGTAGATCTTCTAGGGAACAAAATGGAGGCCAAAACAGATAAGACTCTCAAGGAGATTATCGAAGCTATACAGTCCAACGGTTTCTACCCGTTCATCGGGACATTGGACGAGATCAGGGAAATAGATTCGAACGAGAACAAGAAAAACGAACTTTTCCTTAGATTCCAGATCGAGAGGTTGGAAGAATGGCTTAGGATCTCCGAAAGACATTTCAAGAGCTCTGGCGTGAAAGTTTTCATGAACGCAGGGAATGATGACCCTCCGGTCGTCGACGAGATATTGAGGAAAGCAGATCCGGATGTTCTGGTCAACCCTGAGGACAGGGTCGTCGACGTAGGCGATGGCCATGAAATGATCAGCTCGGGATTGAGTAATCCCACTCCTTGGAGGACGCCTAGAGAGACGACCGAGGACAACCTGACCGTGAGAATTGAGGAGATGACCTCCAAGGTCAAGGATATGAAGAATTGTATCTTCAATTTGCACTGTCCACCGTTTTACAGCGGGTTGGACTATGCACCACGACTCGACGAACAACTTCGTCCGAAGGCCGGGGCGGCTGGCGGTGCAGATATGATTCCTGTTGGCAGCACTGCAGTCCGCGCTGCTTTGGAGAAATATCAGCCCCTCCTAGGCCTACACGGACATATTCACGAGTCAAAAGCAGCTGGGGAAATTGGTCGAACTGTGTGCATAAACCCGGGCAGCGAGTATGGAGAAGGCATACTACGCGGAGTAGTAGTCACTTTGGAAGACAAGAAGGTCAAGAGCTACTACTTCACCTCAGGCTAGCAAAGAGAGGGCGCGAGCACACTATGAGCGTTGTCAGGCCAAATGTGTCCGATGACAACCTCTGCGAAGAAGGAACGCGCGTGGTCAAATCAGCGCAAGAAGAGAACATTCTGCTTAGAACCATGGGGGCTCTTGCAACAAGAACTCATTGCCCGAAATTCCGCCTCACATTGGACAAGCTCGAGCGGCGACTGAGCGATCTCGACTTCGTTTCTTACTCCAAATACAATTCCAAGGTATACGATTTCTTTACGGAGAACGGATACGTAGCAGACCAAAGCGTTTTCAGGTACTTTGGAAACGTGAGACACATTTACTACGAGAAAGATAAGCGTTGGCACGTCGACGTCTTCTTCGACATGCTTAGAATGAATCATGTAGTAGACTTTAGAGGACGACTAGAACTTGATTTTCCTACGATTACGCTTGCCGACCTCTTGCTCGAAAAGATGCAGATAGTCCAGATCAACGAGAAGGACATTAAAGACACCTGTGCGCTGCTGCTGGAGCACAGCGTCGGCGACGAAGAAGACATGATTGATGGTAACTATATCGCGAAGGTTCTTTCTAGGGACTGGGGTTTCCAGTATACCGTTACTACAAATCTAAGCAAGGTCACCAGCTACCGACCCCCCGTACTATCAGAAGAGGATCACGTGAGCATTTCCACGAAGATCGGCGAACTACTAGCATTGATTGAGCACGAACCGAAGTCCTTGAAGTGGAAGATGAGAGCACGGCAGGGCCCAACAAAGAAGTGGTACCAAGATGTCGAATCTCTAGAGTAGACCGAAATTCACCTTCCATCGTTTCCTATTCGAGAGATCCGGGCCCGAGAAGCTGGAGCTGAGTAAATGTCTTTATCCGCCGACTGAACTCTACGAACGGCGAGATACAGGGGCGATAGAAAGGAATGTCCAAACGAATGATCGGCATGCAGATTCATTTCCATCAAGAACTAATCGACGAAGGCATAGAAAACTCATTTGACCTCATGAAGGAGAAGGGAGGGATAAACACTGTATGCGTTCTCACCAACTGTGATCACCTTGACACGAAGCAGGAGACGTCGTATGGGGGGCTAACACGCAACGCGAAGAGGGATTACCTAGAGATCGATGGATTCTATTACGAGCCCCATGCAGAATACTACGAAGGTACCAAGATAAAGCCGGAAAAAACTCGAAGCCCTGAGTTCGCCGGGACAGACTATTTTGCCGAGACCGTCGAGGCAGCAAAGAGCCGGGGCATGGACTACTACGCGTTCTATCTTCATAGATTTCCCTCCGCCAACAAATATCCCGATTGCTACCAGGTGGACATCCTGGGGCATTGGGTCCCGCCGATGTACTGCTACAACAATCCTGATGTTAGAAACCTCTACTTGGGCATGACTGAGGACCTCATAAGGAACTACGAAATTGACGGGCTCTTTCTGGACCTAGTTGATCATCATATACAATGGGGATACGGGACCCTGACGGACGAGATAGCCGTCGGGCTGGGTATAAGTACGTTAGAGAAGGCGGGAATGGGACTAGGCTGCTTCTGCAAACACTGCACAGCCATAGCCGAGAGCGAAGGAATAGACGTCAGGTCTGTTAAGAGGGCACTCTTGAAGGCAGTGCAGTCTCACCATATTCCCAGTAGAGTGGAGAGCCTTGCAACTGCTGATGACGTTTTCCGTTTTCTTTTAGATATTCCAGAGTACCTTGAATGGATGATCTTCAAGGCAAGAACCCTAGCAGACTTGCACGCGCAGATCTACAGCTTAGCGAAATCTCTTGACCGAAAAGCCAAGATTGGGCTAGACCTCTACAGCGTGTCAGATTCGTGGAAATATTGCGTAGATTGGAAACAAATGCAAGAAAGCTGCGATTGGATCAAGCCGATGTTCTACTCGGGAACGTTCCCTGGCAGTCTGTACACTCCAGATAGAGTGGGCAACGAGGTAGCGAAGGCAATTCAAGAGGTTGACGATAAGGTTCCAATAGTTTCAGGCATAGTCGCGACAAGTGGGGTTGATCAACAATATGTCCAGGACGCAATAAGGCAGTCGATTGACCGGGGTGCAGACGGAGTCATGATATCATGGGACTACGCACTAATCCCCGTCAGCAACTTGGAAGCCGCGAGAATGACCTTGAAAGAACTGGGAATAGTCGGATGAGCGTACGCACTCCCCGCTCAACGCCATCGTCATCTGTGGAGCACTTGTAGGCGGAATTCCGCTCTGCTCGATCGCCGGGTACGATCCTGGGAGAGTTGTTTGCGCTTGAGGCGGCTCTGCCTTTGCTTTCTCTTATGCCTCGTTTCTAGCACAGTGCGGTGGATCATCACTGGTCTAGACTACTAGCTCCGTTGTCTTACCTCATGCCTGGAATCCTGGTGCGGGATTCACTATCACCGACAGACCGCCATCCGCTACCAAGCATTCTCCAGTAACAAACGATGATTCGTCGCTAGCCAGAAACAGGGCGCAGTGGCCTATCTCCATGGGCGTGCCCATACGTCCCAAGGCGTGTAGGGCTCCGGCTTTCCGCTTGGCTAGCGCCGGATCCGGCAGCGAGTTGAAGTAGTCCTCGCCCAGAGGCGTTTCGATGTAGCCGGGGCATATCGCATTCACGCGTATTCGATCCGGGCCATAATCCAAGGCCATCGATCTAGTGAGCGCGTTGATCGCACCTTTGGCTGCACAATAGGCACCCAAGTCAGGCTCGGCCACGATAGCGTTGGCAGAGGAGCACATGATGATGCTCCCTCCGCCCTGTTTCTTCATGTGGGGAACTACGTATTTGCTGCACCAGAATACGCCTTTGAGGTCTACGTTCATCACTAAATCCCACTCGTCGTTGGTGGTCTCATGGAGCTTCTTTGACATCATCGTTCCAGCGTTGTTGAAGAGCACATCTACCTTGCCATAGGTTTTGATGGTCGTCTCAACCATCCGCTTCACTTGGTCTTCCTTGGAGACGTCAGCTTGGACGAAGATCGCTTCTCCTCCCTCATCTCGGATCTGCTTGGCGACTTTCTCTCCCTCTTTTTGGCGACGACCTACCACCACTACCCTGGCACCTTCCCGGGCGAAGAGAACAGCGGTTGCCTCACCGATTCCTGAGGTTGAGCCAGTGACGATAGCTACTCTACCTTTGAGCCGCATACCTTGCTCCCCAGACTATAGTCCACTAGGGCCTCTGAAATATTATCTCCTTTTTCAACGAGGATCTCTGGACTCGAGAAGTCCAGCAGCAAGTTCTCAACACCTTCTCGATGACGGGTCTAGTCCAAGACTCCAGACCCCTTGGCTCTGCGCGAATCCCACCCCCCGCACCAATTCACTGGTACATATCAATAGCCCATCCGACGCATTCAACATAGGTTCAGATCCTTCAGATGCTTCGGCTAGGCTCCCAGCGGAAAACCCCAAAAATGTGCAGATTGAGGCCCTAACCCATAATGAAAGCGTGATGGTCTGCCCGAAATCTGCAATAGGTGGTGGCCACCATCAAAAAACTAGGGACGGGGAACTATCCTGAATGACGATGAGCGAATGCAAGCACCAATTCGACTTGGGTGCGCTGGCTGGTCGTACAAGGAATGGATCGGCCCGTTGTACGACCCTGACAAGAGCATGCTTCAGCAGTACTCCTCGATCTTTGACACCGTAGAGATTGACTCGTCTTTCTACGCGTTCCCGGAGAAAGGCTCGGTACTCGGCATGGCACGATACACGCCTCGGGGCTTCGTCTTCAGTGCAAAGATGAACAAGAAGTTCACTCATGATCTGCGTCTGAAGCTGAACGAGACAGCGCAGACAGAGCTCGATTCTTTTTGCGAGCTTTTCGATCCTCTGCTCTTTCAGGACAAATTGGGATGCATGCTCGTTCAGTTACCGCCGTCGCTCAAGCGTGATGACGACCTCTTGGAGGATTTTCTCGCTGCGCTCCCGAGAAGGATCAAATACGTGGTAGAGTTCAGGCATCCGTCGTGGTTGGAATCGAAGACGTGGATGACTTTGGGCAAATACCAAGCCGCATATTGCATCGTTGACGAGCCACTATTGCCCTCTGAGATCCACGTCACCTCAGAGATTGGATATATCCGGTGGCACGGCAGAGGTCAACGCCTATGGTACGACTACCGGTACACGGGAGACCAGCTTGCTGACTGGCTGCCCAAGATTGAGGAAGTGCGAACCAATACAAAGCAGACGTTCGGAGTTTTCAACAACCACTTTCGCGGTTATGCGCCGGAGAACTGCATACAAGTGATGAAGATGCTTGGGCTGGCCAATGAGAAGCACGAGACGGCCTTGAAGAGAATA
>Ga0187886_1001124_pt1 | contig 26060 bp, 22 predicted proteins | sample June2016WEW_20_1_FD_133001 | JGI IMG/M metagenome (GOLD analysis project Ga0187886, IMG submission 133001) | Peatland microbial communities from SPRUCE experiment site at the Marcell Experimental Forest, Minnesota, USA - June2016WEW_20_150 | ecosystem: Environmental > Terrestrial > Soil >... | reverse complement strand
CATCGAGGAAATGAAGGATCTGCTCGAGCTGGACACCCTCCCCGAAGCGGAGGAAGGCTCCTTCCAAACCGTCGGCGGGTTCGTCATGGCCCGCATGGGCGATATTCCGAGCGCGGGCGACCGTTTTGAATGGGGCGGCTTCCGCTTCGAGGTGATGGACATGGACGGCCGGCGGGTGGACAAGGTGCTGGTTTCACCGCTGCCTCCGGCGGAGGAAAATCTTGCGGAGACATAACCGGGATCGTTAATCTGTAGCCGGGATCGTCGATCCCGGCTGCAACACACGCTGATTAAAAGGAAGCACGCCGCCCGATCGGGCGGCGTGCTTCGCGTACGGTCCCCCATCCCCCGGGGATGATGCTCCCCCTTGGCTCAGACGGCCACTTTCGGCAGATCTTTCTCCGCTTCGAGAACCGCCTCGGTCGGATATTCGTAATCCTCGAGCGCGCCGTGGTTGAAGGAATCGTACGCGGCCAAATCCAGGTAGCCGTTGCCGGAGAGGTTGAACACGATCACCTTCTTCTTGCCTTCCTGCTTGGCCTTGAGCGCCTCGATGATCGCAACCCGGATGGCGTGCGAGGATTCCGGCGCGGGGACGGTGCCCTCGCTCTTGAGGAAGGACCGGGCCGCCTCGAAGGTTTCGATCTGATGCACAGCCACCGCTTCGATCAGTTTGTTGGCGTACAGCGCCGAGACGAGCGGGGACATTCCGTGGTAGCGCAATCCGCCGGCGTGAATCCCGGCCGGCATAAATCCGTGGCCGAGGGTGTACATCTTCACCACCGGCGCCATCTTGGCGGTGTCGCCGTAATCGTAGGCGTAGAGGCCCTTGGTCAGCGACGGGCAGGCCAGCGGCTCCACCGCGATGATGCGGGTTTTTTTGCCGTGCTGGAGATTCTCGCGGATGAAGGGGAACGCGATGCCGGCGAAGTTGCTGCCGCCGCCGACGCACCCGATCACCACGTCCGGGTATTCCCCGGCCATCTCCATCTGTTTGAGCGTTTCCTCCCCGATCACGGTCTGGTGCATCAGCACGTGGTTGAGCACCGAGCCGAGCGAGTAGCGCTTGGCGCCCGCCGAGGTGGCCGCCACTTCCACCGCCTCGGAAATGGCGATGCCCAGCGAGCCGCCGTTCTGCGGATCCTTTTGGAGCAGCGACCGGCCGAATTCGGTGCGGTCGGTCGGGCTGGCATAAACCTTCGCGCCGAAATTCTCCATCAGGATCCGGCGGTAGGGCTTCTGCTGGTAGGACACCTTGACCATGTACACTTCCAGGTCGATGCCGAAGAAGTTGCAGCCCATCGCCAGGGCCGAACCCCACTGCCCGGCGCCGGTCTCGGTGGTCAGGGCCTTGGTGCCGGCTTCCTTGTTGTAGAAAGCCTGCGGCACCGCCGTGTTCGGCTTGTGCGAACCGACCGGGCTGACGCTTTCGTTCTTGAAGTAGATGTGCGCCGGCGTATCGAGCGCCTTCTCCAGCTGCACCGCGCGGATGAGGGGCGTGGGCCGCCAGAGCTTGTAGATCTCCCGCACCGGATCGGGAATCTCGATGTACCGGTCTTGGCTGACTTCCTGCATGATCAGGTTCATCGGAAACAGCACCGAGAGGAAGTCCGGCGTGACGGGCTGGAGCGTTCCCGGATGCAGCGGCGGCGACATCGGGAAGGGAAGGTCCGGCTGAATGTTGTACCAGGCCTTGGGGATCTCGTGTTCACCCAGATGAAATTTCGATTTTTCTGCCATATCTCCTCCGTGAAAAAATCGTGTCGGATATTCGAATTCCCGTCGCCGGGACCGGATGCCGTCCGGTGGAAATACAAACGCCCGTCCCAATCTTGGGACGGGCGTTTCAGCTCGTGGTGCCACCCAAGTTCGGCCGGCGCTTTAAAAATAAAACCCTGCGTGAATGTGCAGGGTTCGATTTGCCAGCCTCACTCATCGGGGCTTTCGAGGATGCTTCGAAAGACCCCCGCCCGATAACGGTGGCGGTTCCGGCGCGGGCTATCGATTTCTCGTTCGCCCGGCAACTCCGAGGTCCATTCCGCGTCCGGATTTCCGCCGGCCTTCCACCTTTCAGCCGGCTCTCTGAGGAACCCGCGGCGCGTACTCGTCCTCATCTTCGTTGTTGATGTTTTTAGATTGGATGGGAGTATATCCCATTGGGGGACATTGTCAAGATAACACCCCCCTGTAGTCCGCCCATTTTTAAAAGAAAATGGGCGGACGGTGGTATTTAACAGGGTGCTGAAAAACAGGACAGTTGTCATTGCGAGCCTGCCCTCGCGAAGCGGGGGCGACCGAAGGGAGCGAAGCCCCGGCCTCGCCCCGGCAAATGCAACTCTTGCAGAGCAGGGGCCGGGGCGGGGCAATCTCGCTTTTCGCGTTAGAAAACCCAGATTGCTTCGCCCGCCCCGGTTGGGGTGGGCCGGGGTCGCTTCACTCCCCCGGCCTCGCCCGGCGAAGCCGGGGCGGGGCTCGCAATGACAAATCCAGGCTTTTTCAGCACCCTGGTGTGGGAAAAGGAAATGAATGGGATTAAAAAGCTAACTTTTCATATATTGACTCAATAGAACATTTGTGCTAATATATTCAAACTGCCGTTAATTCAAGCAATCCGTGCATAAATCCATTCTTCCTTCCGTGCGAGGGTCTTATGGAACAAACAATCTCCCACCTTCCGCAGCATATGTTTCACGATTCCGCGGCCGTTTCCTATTCCACGCTCACCCGCCGTGAACACGAAGTCCTGGTTCTGATCGCCGCCGGTCATACCAACCGGGAGATGGCGGAAAACCTGGTGGTCTCGCCTGAGACGGTAAAAACCCACGTGCGCCACGTCCTGAACAAGTTCGGGGTGGCGCGCAAAGCGGAAATCTACGCCCTGATCCACAGCGCGAAGTATCAATGAACCACCGCGTGGCAAGCCGCGCGGTACCACAGCCCCGCCCCGGCATTCCCTCACTCCTTCGGAGTTCGGGACGGGCGCCGGGCGAGGCCGGGGAGCGCAACCCCCAAGTTCTCGCGCCGCAAGCGGCGGGGTATTCATCATCCCGCGAAAGCGGGATAAAATTGCGCGGGGCTTTCTTTGAGCCGAAGGCTGATTTTGTAAATGGGATAACGCCGGCGTGTTCATTCGCGGCCGGATTATTGCTCAAATGAAACCTCTGAAAAAGTCCGCTCGTCGGGGGGATAAATCCCCCGACTATTAACAGCGCCGGATAAATCCGGCTAGTATGATAATAACGAAGGGCACGGCAGATCGAAATCCGGCAGGTCTTGAAGACCGCTTTGAAGCATGGATCGCCGTGTCCTTCATCCGTTTAGCCCGAACAGTTGGTTGGTCTCGAAGACCGTATCCAATGCTAGCGCGGGCTCTTTATATTATATCCACGGAGGCTCTCATGGAGACACCATCCAAGGATCCCTTTTTCGGCGTCGATATCTCCAAGAAAAAGCTGGATACTGCAATGTGGGGCGATACCAGGTTGTGGAGTTTCTTCAATGACGCCGAAGGAATTCCACAGTTAATTTCTTTTCTCCAAGAGAAATATCCTGCCTTGGTGGTTGTCGAGGCAACCGGCGGCTATGAAAAAGCCATCGTAAAAGCTCTCCAACAAGCCAAAATCCCAGTTGCCTTGGTATCTCCCAAAAGAGTACGGGATTTCGCACGTGCCAGCGGACTCCTGGCGAAGACCGACAAACTGGATGCGCATAATATTGCCCATTTTGCTTATGCTTTGCATCCTCGTCCCACTCCTCCTTCTACACCCGAGCAGATTCGTCTTGACGAGCTCCTTGCTCGCCGGCGTCAGATTGTACAAATTATCCAAGACGAGAAAAATCGTTTACAAAAAGGCTCTCAGGAGATGAGAGACCGTATTCTGGCCCATTTAGCGTGGTTGGAGGATGAAGAAAAGAACCTAAGCCGTGAAATTCAATCCTTGATCGACCATCAACCCGAAATGAAGGCCAAAGCAGACCTGGTTAGGACGGCCAAAGGAATCGGCCCGATTACGGCATCAAGTATTGTTGCCGAGATCCCAGAACTTGGATTGCTCGATCGGAAGGCAATCGCCGCCCTGGTCGGTGTGGCGCCCATGAACAATGATAGCGGAAAGAAAAATGGGAAACGCCGCACCCAAGGTGGGCGACAACCTTTTCGCTGCACATTATATATGGCAACCCTTTCCGCCATTCGATTTAATCCCGTTATCCAACGATTCCATGATAGGCTAATCGCACATGGGAAGGCAAAGAAAGTTGCTAACGTTGCGTGTATGCGGAAATTTGTGACTATTCTAAATGCCATGGTCCGAGATAATCGGCCCTGGCGAAGTCAACTTGTCCTTGCCTGACCTGTTGACTTTAAGCACAGTTGCTTTAAAGCCCGGCTTTGAGCCGGGCGCCGTTGAAAGTTCGGAGCTTTAGCTCCGGACGAACGATGATTTTTAGAAGTTTCCAAATACAAAAAACACTGGTGCCAATAATAAATTAAGCCCTATTCAATATTTTACCATTTTGGACAAAATTTATTTGAATTGACGCATATTATGGAAAATAAAAAAATAATTGACCATTTTTATCGAATAATGAAGAAAAGCGACATGCAACTATTTTTTCCCCCGCCAAGTATTACAATTATCCTTACATTAAATTTAGCAGCCTGATTATTCCCATTCGGGAAGGGAATATGAATAAATTCCTATTCGTTCCACCCCTTCGCCACTCCGCGCTGGTGTTAATTAAGCGCCAATTTCCGCGCGTCCTTCGAGTATTTCTGATTCTTGGGTTTACCTATTTCACTTTATTTATCAGCGTAAGCGTATGCCAGGGGATAGGGAATAGTGACCCGAACCCCATTAGTGCTCTCGTCTATACACACCACCCAACCCACACACCACACCCGACCAATACGCCGATCCCGCCGCCACCGACCAACACACCCATCCCGCCGCCACCGACGAACACGCCCATCCCACCCCCACCGACTAATACTCCCATCGTGCCTACCAACACTCCGATCGTACCGACCAACACTCCCGTCGTGCCCACCAACACACCCGTCGTGCCTACCAACACTCCCGTCGTGCCCACCAACACTCCCATCGTACCGACCAACACTCCCGTCGTGCCGACCAACACTCCCATCGTACCGACCAACACTCCCGTCGTGCCGACCAACACACCCGTCGTGCCGACCAACACACCCGTCGTACCGACCAACACACCCGTCGTGCCGACCCACACTCCCGTCATGCCCACCAACACTCCCGTCGTGCCCACCAACACTCCCGTTCCAACGAACACGAACAATCCAACCTCGACTCGGACCGGGACGGCGGTCCCCACCGATCCGGCTCAATCGGGAGGCACAACCTCCATTCCGCTACCTTCCAAAACTCTTTCCCCGATGAATACAGCGGGCGTCATGTCGACACAAACGGCTTCCACAACGCCAACCGGCATGCGCTCCGCTTCCACATCCTCGCAGGGAATGACCGGCTTGCCAGCGACGGCATCATTGACTCCGACAAACAAGGCTGCATCCTTTCCGGCGCCCGTGACCGGCACCGGGTCGAACCAGAAAGCGAATGCGAAGGGCGCGCCCTTTCTATTGTTGCTCGCCGCGCTGGGCATTGGAGGCGGAGCGGTTTCGGTCAATAAATTATGGGGCGTGAAGGAAAATTACGTCCCTTCCAAACCCGGCGGGGAGGCCGCCGTCCCGACCACGGTAATTAATCCCGCCACGGTCGGCGCGCTTGGATTCGCCGCCTGGCTGGCCGGACAGGTTCCCGTTCTGACGCCGGACGAAAAAGAAGTTCTTGCGAAAGTGGAGAACGGCGTAGGATCGGCGGCAAATCAAGTCGGCGCCATTTCCGATCTGAATGCGATAGCCGAGATAGGCACCGAAGAATTCCTTCAATTGACCAAAAGCTCTCCGTTCCTCTCGTGAGCAAACCATTGTCCGGGGTTTGTCGGAGGATCGGTAATTTTTTTCTGTTGGAAAAAATTTATTCGGATTTTACGCCGAACAGTCGATTGAAAAAGGATGATGATATTATTGCGAGATGGGGCGGGATCGCGATGACGAGCCTGGGATTTTTTTAACATCCTGTTAAGATGGAAAGTCTCTCAATAATTAAATACTTCTTAATTTGCCAATTGGGGCCGGAAAATATGACATTTGTCACTTATCACGCAGGACTTTCGTACTTATGATTTAGTAGTAAACTATTCGGAGTTCACCGGTAGATATGCCATGATTTCCTCAGGAATACTTCGAAAGGGGAAGTTTTGTTTAAGCCCCTGATCGAAACAGAGGTGGGAGGGTATTATGAATAAATTGTTACCCGATAAATCTTTGCACCGGTCAGTACCGGCGAATTTAAGGCGCCAATTTCGAGGCGCCCTTATTGTATTTCTGATTGTTGGGCTTTCTTATTTCTGTTTATTTATCGGCGCGAGTCGTGGGCAAGCCGAAAAACTGCTACAGGATACAGCGGAGGATACTCCCACCGACACTGTCGTACCACCTACTGACACTTTCACTGACACTCCCGATGCCCCCGGAACCGCCACCGCAATCCAACAAACCATCGATGCCCAAGGAACCGCCACCGCAGTCCAACAAACAATTGATGCCCAAGGAACCGCCACTGCGGCTCAACAAACCATCGATGCCCAAGGAACCGCCACGGCGGCTCAACAAACCATCGATGCCCAAGGAACCGCCACTGCGGCTCAACAAACTATCGATGCCCAAGGAACCGCCACGGCAGCCCAACAAACCGCCGATGCCGAACAAACCGCCACGGCGGCACAACAAACCGCCGATGCGCAACAAACTGCGGATGCCCAAGGCACCATCGATGCCCAACAGACCGCCGTGGCCCAAACTCTTACCGCGATTCCGACTCGTACGAGAACGCCTACCCCCACGCATCTGCCGGGCGGCCCGACCGACACCCCGAGGCCCACAAAAATAATCCGGCCGCGGAGCACGCCGATCAACACGGGCACCGCGGGCGCCGAGGCGACTCAGACAAAGATCGGCGGAGCGGCGGCGGGAGCAATTACTCCGGAACGCTCGCTGACCATGTCCCCGAGTCCCACGCCGACCTTTGTATCGATCGGACCGATAACGATTATCCCCCTGCCCCCGCCGGTATCGAAGGCGGTGAACCGGACCTATCTGTTGTTCCTCGCCCTGCTGGGCATCGGCAGCGGAGCGGTCTCGGTCAATAGATTATGGGGCATAAAGGAAAACAACGGTTCTTCCCACGCCGGCGAAGGAGCCGCTGTTCCCGCCACGGCCATTAATCCCACCACGGTCGGCGCGCTGGGATTTGCCGCCTGGCTGGCCGGGCAGGTTCCCGTGCTTACCCCGGATGAAAAAGAAGTCCTGGCGAAGGTGGAGAACGGGATCGGCGCGGCCGCAAATCAGGTCGGCGGCATTTCCGATCTGCATCAGATCTCCGAGACCAGCACCGAAGAATTCCTTCAATTGACCAAAACCTCCCCGTTCCTCTCGTAGGCAAAACGCGGTCCGGGGTGGGTTTGGAAGAGCGGCAGGCGTTGGAATAGAGTCGAACTTGGGAACACGAGGTCTTCCATGGAATCCAGCATCGAATTGCTCAACCGCTTTGGAACGGATTATCCGGAACCGGAGGATAATGCGTCCGACTTGCGCAAGAGATATTTCGACATGCTCGCCCGCACCTGGGTGCAAAGGGCAAGGGGCCTGTCCTATGCCGCGGTTGTCGGTTTATCGATTCTCGCCGTTTGTCTCGCCTTCCTTGGCGGGGGAATAATCCTTTATTTTTTTACGCAAAGCGGAGCGGTGGGCTCGCAGGGCAAGAACATCCTTTCGCTGGTTTCGATTGTCGTCTATGGAATCGTCATCGGCGCCGTGGTGCTCCATTTTCTGCCGGTCCTGAATATTAATCATCGCACCACAGACTATACCTTCCGGAATTATCCAAAAATACGGGATGCGGCATACCGGTTTGCCGACGCCTCCCAGGGGGAAGCGGTGCGGGATTATATTCCCATCCTGCGAATCACCGGAAGAACGCTGTATTACATCGCCTATATCAAAAAGGGTGATAGAACAAAAATGCCGGTCGGCATTTTACTTCTCGACGATCAAGGCCGCGCCGTTCAGCAGGATGAAGCCCTGGTCAAGGCCAAGCTGACGGCGTACATCGGCATCACCTGCGGCCACGTCAACCAGCGCAGGGCGGGAATCATCCGCCGGTCGATGAAGAACGTCGTGGGCAGGCAAATCCCGGACGCCGTCAGGATCCTCAAAAGCCAGGAACAACAATTCGCCGACCGCGGACTCTCCCCCCAATGGACTTCCGTCCTGGAAGGCGCCGCGATTCTCCCGCAGGCGTTGAAGGAATCGATTACGATTTTGGACGGGGAAGAGGCGTTTCGAAAAGCCATGGGGTACGCTTTTGCGCTGGAATTCTGGTACGACGACGCGATGAAACTCCGGGAATTATATTTACTCTACGTGCGCTATTTCAACGCGGCCTACCGCCGCAAGATCGTTTCCCTGACCACCAACGCCTCGTTGCTGATCCAAACCATCGAACCGATGACGGACTGGCAAAACCGGAATGAGGTATTGACCGCGCTGTCCACCCTGGCCCTGGCGGGCCCGAACGGCGTGCTTTCCCGGGTTGCTCAAAAAGAATATGAGGGGATCGTCAACGAAGGCGAGCGAAAAGTGTACCAGGAAAAAACGCTGCAGGCGCAAAAAATGGGGTGGCCGGTTGTTTCGGGAGTCTGGCGCCAGCGGAAAGCTTGGAATCCCAGTGAACGTTAAAATCCAAGCAAATCGGGGCATTCGGTTTTTTCGCCGGGACAGAAAACGATAACGATAGAAGCATTCTCCAGAGGAGTTTATTGATTGAATTTTATTAAAATCACCTTCGTCCGGAGCTAAAGCTCCGAGCTTTCAACAGCGCCCGGCTAAAAGCCGGGCTTTAAAGCCGGATTTATTTTATCCTCGCGAAGCGGGGACCGGCGCTGTTAATAGTCGGGGGATTTATCCCCCCGACGATCGAACTTTTTCAGAGGTTTCATATAACAAATACGGATCGACGTCTTGTTCCGCAGGGGATCCCCTAACTCCATCGGATCTCCTGCGGAGATTCATTTCTCCGGCGCTTTAAACACCAGCTCCAAACCCTGGAAACCGAATTGGATCCGGTCCCCGTCGCGCAGGGTTCTGGTTTCGCCCGCGGGAACTTCGACCCCGTTGACGAACGTGCTGTTGGTGGTTTTTTCCGGCCGCAAAACAAATCCGTCTTTGGTGCTCTCGATCACCGCGTGTTTGCGTGAGGAGATCATTTGGGCATCCCATTCCGAGAGGTCGATATCCGGGGTGATCCCTTTCCCGGACCGTCCGATCACGTTGCAGGGCTTTCCAATGATGAACATCAGGCCGCGGAGACCGGCCAGACGGGGTTGGCGCAGGATTTCAAGAACATGCCCGGAGACGGCCGGCCGGCGGTCGGGCGCCTCGGTGCTGTTTGCACCGCCCGGTTCCTGCTTTTTTGTTTCGGCCGACGGTTGCGGTTCTTTCGACGCCAGGAACAGCACCTCGGAGCTGGAGATCCCCGCATCCGCAAGCGTCTGACTCTCCGGCAATTTCTCCCCTTCTTCGGTTTCCAAATACAAAGCGCCCGACGGGACGTCTTCGAATTCCTTCCAGCCGACCACCTGCGCCAGGTCCGCCATCATTTCCAGCATCGGTTGGTCGCCGGGTATTTCCAGAAGCACCCGGTCCTTTCGCCGGCGGCTGCCCAAAGTTATGAAAAGTCTCGGTGTCATGGCGATCCCCCTCCTGAAAATCCGATTATATACCGGAACTCGACCCGGAGAGTGGGAAGAATCGCCGGGCCGGTGAAGTTCATCCGCTTTTTGGCTTGGCCTCTCGGGATCAACATTAGTCCGATCAACAGGAAAAACAAATCCCCCTGTTTGACAAACCATTCGCATGTAATTATCATGGCCCGTACGATGAAAGGGGGATAAGATTTCTCCAATTCAACATAAAGAAACCTCTAAAGATCATCTTCGTCCGGAGCTAATCCCGCGCTATGCGCGGGACAGCCCGCCCCGGTACGCCCGCCGGGCGGGCCGGGGGCGCTCCGAACTTTCAACAGCGCCTGGCTTCCTGTCCTCAATCCGGTGGTTTTCCGGATTGTGGAAAAGCCGGGCTTTAAAGCCGGATTTATTTTATCCTCGCGAAGCGGGGACCGGCGCTGTTAATAGTCGGGGGATTTATCCCCCCGACGATCGAACTTTTTCAGAGGTGTTCAAAAAAAATCCACAAGAAAATTCATCCTTCTTCAGCGTACGCGCCGGTCGACGCGCGCTTTCCCGAACCGCAGATACAACGCTTCGCAAAAAAAGAGGGAGATCCCTATGACCGCAATCGATTTGGTGCCGGAGAGTGTTCAGAAATTTACGGAAGAACTTGCCAAGGCCCAGGCGGGTTTGGAATCGGTTATCGCGGGATTGGACAAATCCGTCAAAGCGGTGGAGCCGAAATGGAGCGGCGATTCGCAGCAGGCATTCCTGCGGTTCTACCGCGATTGGCGCAAGGGGATCGAGATGCACTCGTCCGCCCTGAAAAAGACCGCCGAACAATTGCAAAAAATGAGCAATGAATATAAAAAAATCAAATAGCCTTTTTCCTTTCGCGTCTCCAGGCCGGCCGGAAACATGAATGACCGCGCGGCAAGCCGCACGGTTTCAAGGAACCCAACCCACAAGAACTGCGCAGCAAGATGCAGGGTATTCATCATCCCGCTCTCGCGGGATAAATAGGAGATGTTGCGCGGATTATCGCGCCGGCCGAATTTTTTTTCGAATTATCGGTCCTTTCCATGCGACGAATGGAATATGATCCTGGGCATTCATTGATGCCGCGGGCTTCTTTTCGATAAGGTCATACGCATCTCGGAAAAGAAAATCCGCCCATTGACAAAGAGGACTCGATAGATTATTATTTTAATGCAAGGCAAGGGGGAGCAAATGGTTCAGCCTCGAAGCAAACCGTTCATACACAGACAATTTCCTCGTCCGGAAGAGGTTTTCCTTTTCCGGAAACCTTTTCATTTTGCCAACCCCACGGTGAGCCGATTAGAAAGCGGAGAAACGGTTCGTTTCCATCCGATTGCCGGCCGGGGAGGGAATCGAAGCGGGGTTTTTCGATTGGTTTTATGAAATGCGATTCCCATATGAATAGCGAAAGGGGGTGGAAAGTCATCTTCACGCCGGAAAGCACTCGAATGAGGGATGATACACAATGGCTCAGAACCGCCGGAAAACCTGTTCAAAACCATGCGGACAATCGCTGCGTTGAATTTCATTCAAATTCTAAAAGGGGGAACCATGCCGTCGATTCAGATTACACCCGAGAATGTTCAAAAAACCGGAACGGATATCAAAGCAAAGAAAGCGGAAGTGGACCAAATTATCCAAAAGGGCAAAACCCTGATGGACGGCCTGCGAGGGGAGTTTAAAGGCCACTTGGCCGGCCAGATTTTTTCAAAATGGGATGAACTTCTTCCCAAGCTGCAAAAATCCACCGAGGTCTTGGAAGAAGCCGGCCAGCTTCTGCAAAAAGCAAGCGACGCTTTCTCCCAGGTAGATAACCAAAACATTCGGTAGACATTGTGGGAAGCGCTTCCAGCCGCCGATGGTTTGCTTCGGCGGCTGGAAGCGCTTTTTCCTTTTCAGCCCGGTCTATCCCCATGCCATTTAATCGCCCTCCCCGCATTCTACCGACCCTTTCCAGGCCGTCCGTCGAGATCCCCTCGCCGCCGCAGTTGCCGCAGGAGCCGGAGGCCTTCAGTTGGATGACCATCCTTCTGCCGCTGGGCGGCATGCTCCTGATGATCATTCTGATGGTCATGCTGGCGGGAGGCGGAGGAGGACTTACCTATTTGGTGTTCCTGCCGATGATGCTGGCGGGTTATGTGGTCACCTATGCCGCCTTTCGGAATCAGAAGAAGGAATTCAAGGAAAAGCTCGCCCAAGGCAAACAAGCGTACGCCCAACAACTTCAAAAAACGGAAAATCAATTGTATTCATTGCGGGAGCGCGAACAGGCGGCCCTGCGGGGAACGAACCCGGACCTGGGAGGGTGCCTGCGCATGGCAGCCGAACGGGACCCCCGTCTGGGGGAACGCCGCCCGGCGGATCCGGATTTTCTCATGCCGCGGCTGGGGATCGGATATCTCCCCACCTCGATTTCCATTTCCCCGGCGGATGGTAAAAATGCGCCCGCGGAACTCGCCAAGGAAGTGGAGTTCGCCAAAACACTTCCCGAGAAGTTCGCCTACCTCCCGGACGTCCCGATCACCGCGCGATTGGCGCACACCGGTCCGATCGGCATTGCCGGGAAGCGGACGGACACGACCAGCATCGCACGCTCCATCTTGTGCCACCTGGTCACCCACCATTGGTTTTCCGAACTCCAGGTGGCCGCCTTCGGCCAGCCGCAGCACCTGCAGGAGTGGGCGTGGCTGGCCATGCTTCCCCACGCGTCCAAAGCATTCGATTGGAAGGGCGCGAAAATCCGGTTCTCCGACCCCAACTCCTGCAAAGTGTTCCTGGAACTCGAGACGGAACTCAAACGCCGGGAGCAGATCCTGGAGGCGCGCAAGATGGTCGGAGGAGAGAACGCCCCTTCCACCCCGCCCCTCCCCTGCCTCGTGGTGATATTGGATTCCTTCCCGCTGGAATTTTCCCACCCGGGAATCGATCTGCTCCTCAAATCGGGCAAGGCCCTCGGCGTGTATGCGCTCTACCTGACGGAAGACGCCGCGCAGATTCCCGGGATGTGCGGAGCGATCGTTGCGATCCAGCAGGGTAATCTTTCCTACAAAGAATCCGGTTTGGAAAGCATTCGCATCGATTGCAGACCGGACCGGTGCAATCCCGCGGGCGCCGAATCGATCGCCCGCGCGCTTTCGCGGGTGGATTGGGCCGAGAAGGAAGATCTGAGCCAGCCTCCGTCGATGGTCACCTTCCTGCAGATGCTGGAAGTCTCCAAGGCGGAGGATTTACCGGTCGAGAAGTGGTGGAACGACGGTTCTCCGTTCGGTTTTTTGCAGTCTCCGATCGGCAAAACCTCCGCCACGTCGGAATTCATCTTCGATCTGCGCGACCAGGACGGCTCTCACGGCCCGCACGGATTGCTGGGTGGCATGACCGGGTCCGGGAAAAGCGAGGTCCTCAAGACCTTGATCCTGGCCCTGGCCGTCAGCAGCCATCCGTACGATCTGAATTTCGCGCTGGTGGATTACAAAGGCGGGGCCGCCTTCAACGAACTGGCCAAGCTGCCCCACACCGTCGGCGTGATGACCGACATCGAATCCCACGCGTCGTACGCCGAGCGGGTGCTGCTTGCCCTGGGAGGCGAACTCGAACGGCGCAAGCGGATCCTCGAACGCGCGCGGTCCATCTTCCGGTTCGGCCGTTCCCACGTGGACGATTACCGCACCATGCGCATCAAGCAGCCTCTGCCGCATCTGGTCATCGTCTTCGACGAATTCGCCGAGTTCAAGAACCGCCATCCCGAGGAGAGCAAGCGCCTGATCAGCATCGCCCGGTTGGGCCGCTCGCTCGGCGTGCATCTGATTCTCGCCACCCAGAACATCCAATCGGCCATCGACCCGCAAATTCTGCAGAACTCGAATTTCCGGATCTGCCTGCGCACCAGCCAGCCGGACGACAGCATGCAAATGATCGGAATCCCGGACGCCATCAGCCTGGTGCGCGGCCGGGCGTATTTCTATTCGAGCGGTCGCCAGCTGATGCAGATCGCCTACTGCGGCGGGAAATACGGCGGGGAGGGCGCCGAGAAGCGGCCGGATCAACTCCTGGTGGTCCATCCCGATGGTCGCAAGGAAACGCTCGCGGTTCCCCGCTCCCGGATGGGCGGGCCGTCGGGTAAACCCGGGGACGTACAGATCACGGAAGCCAACGCCATCGTCGACCGGTTGAACGAGGCGATGAAGAATCTGAAACTCCGGAAACCGGATCCCGTCTGGTCGGACCCGTTGCCGGACCGGCTTTGCCTGCCGGATCTTTTCGGGGAGAACTTCACCGGCGGATGGGACGGCCGCACCTGGAATCCGTGCCGCAAGTGGCAAGCCCCGCAGGAAGCAGGCGGGATGACCGATCCGGTCCTGGGGAAATGCGATCTCCCCCAGAAACAGGAACAACCGTTGTTTCAACTTTCCCTGGAAGAGGGCGGCGGACACTTTCTGATTTTCGGATCGGCCGCCTCGGGCAAGACCACCCTGTTAAAAACGCTCGCGGTGTCCATCGCAAGGATGTATTCCCCGGCGCAGGTGCAAATCTATATTCTGGATTTTGGCGGGCAATCCCGCCTGCGCGTGCTCGAGGCGTTCCCGCACGTCGGTTCGGTGATCACGCGCTTCGAGACGGAGCGAGCCGAGCGGCTGCTGCGGTTTGCGCAGATCGAATTGAAACGGCGCAACGATCTTTTCCGCCGGAAGGGTGTCGGCACCATCGCGGACTACAATCGCCAGGCGGGCGCGGAGGCCCTTCCGGAACTGTTCTTCTTCATCGATAACTTCCTGGGTCTCAAACGGGTCTTCCCCGTGGAATTCATCAACGAAATCGCCTCGCTGGCGGGGGGCAGCGCTTCCAGCGGGATTCATCTGGCGGCGGCCGCGTATCTTCCCGCGGATCTGCCGGCGGATTTATATTCCAACGTCCACGCCCAAGCCACCCTGTATCAATCCAGCCAGACGGAATATTTTGGAATTGTCGGGTTGATCGGGGAAGCCCGGCTGCAGGAGGACGTCGGACGTCCGCCGCGCCCCGGAAGAGGTTTCCTGCGCGGCACGCCGCCGATCGAGTTCCAGGCGGCGCTTCCGGCGGACGGGGCCAACGACCAGGAACAGATGGAACAATTGCTGAATCTGGGCGAGAAAATGCAGCGCGCCTGGAAGGGTCCGAAACCTCAGATCATTGAAAGCCTTCCGTATTCCGTGGCGTTGCCGAAAGGTGCGCGACTCCCGAAGACCGCCCGGCCGCATGCCTGCGCGCAGGGGAAAGATTTCGAAACGCTCCTCCCCTTGGGGATGAAGTTGGAAGATGACGGCCCGGTCTTCCTGGTGACAAGCTCCGCCGGCAAATCCGGAAAGACCACCGCGCTTCTGACCTGGGCCCTGGGACTGGCCGAAAATTATTCCCCCAAGGATTTGCAGTTCCTCGCCATCGATTTCCACGCGCGGACTCTTCTGCCGTTGAAAAACCTGCCCCACATGCTGGAGTTCATCAACAACCAATCCGAAGTCGAACCCTGCCTGAAGCGGCTTTCCCGTGCGATGCTGCAGAGATCGTCGGCGTTGGAGGCGGCGTTCCAAAAAGATCCGGACCGGTTCGACCGGGATGCGTTCCTCACTAACTACCCCGCCTACGTTCTGCTCATCGACGATTACGACCGGCTCGCGTTGCGCTTCGAAGGGGTGGGCACCCCACTGGCGGAATGCCTGGCGGCCGGGGGCGAGGTGGGACTTTGCGCAATCGTCGCGGGCAGCGGCGCCGATCTGCCCAGGGATTACGACGACGAGCTGATGAAGAAAGCCCGCAAGATGGGTTGCGGTTTGCTCTTTTCCGGAAACGCCGTGATCGATCAATTCAACAACGCCAAATCGCCCCCCTATCAGCCGCTGGCGGGCTTGCCGCCCGGCCGGGGATATTTCATTCACAAGGGGGAGACCCGGATTTTTCAGAACTTCATGTATTGGGAGGAGGGGAGGAAGGCCGCGGATTGCCTGCAGGAGCGGATTGAAAAAATCCGGGCCGAAAATAGTAACACCCAAAAACCTTTCTGGCCGGATTGATCTCCCGCGAGAATAATTCCATTTTTCATCATTCCAATATTCATCGACCGTTTAATTCACCGTCCCGTCCTCCGGATTCCCAAATATCATGTGTGCTGCGCACGGCCTTCAGATAGCTTTTCCCCCCTTTAGGGAATAGTGATTTCTCCAACAATAAAGGAATATATGATGGGAAATTTTAGAGTCCTTCCATCGAGAAATACGAATGTCAAAGGCTGATTTTTCCGGGATAAATCTGTAAAGAAAAAACACACGGCAGTGCTATTCCACTCAAATTCGTAACGAAAAGAACTCATACCGCTGAAAGCTCTTACGGGATTGAGAATTCCATTTTCCTGGTTATCGGACCAGATCCATGTTCCAATCGGTGGATATTCCGATGCAGAAAAAAGGTCCACGATAAGCATTGTGAGTATTTCTTTATTTCACGGCCTCAATATAGGAATACGCTGATAAGCCGGTTTTCGGATGAAGATTCGTATTGCAGGCTTTTGTAAAATAATCCCATAAATATATTTCCTCCCGGTTTTCATACGGATTAAATACTTCAACCCAAACTTGATCCTTGCCATCCTTAAATACATCCGTCAGGGCAACCCAATGATCGGCATATCCATCGGAATTGGTAAGCAATCCGTTTGTTTTTGTCCCGCAGGTATCCAACCTCGCTCCGAAGACATATTTCTTACCCGCCGACAATCCGGCGGCCAGCTCGTCCGCTTAAGGTACAGCACTTTGATGCGGATCTGCGTGCCATCCCAAGGCCCGATAAAAATCCGCAAGATTCTCCGGCGTGGTGCCCATGGTCGGTTCTTTTAGAATCGCAAGTCCGTTTCCGACTTCTTTGGAATTTGCAAAAATAGATAAATCTCCGACGATATCCGTATTACCCGTTGACGCAATAACGGATAATTCCCTGCATAAATTGGCATGTGCGCTATCGAGCAACCCCGCAAGCGGTTTGCCATCCCTGCCCGGAAGACCCATTTTTCCCAATCGCAGATCCTGTTGCGGTCCTCCCTTCCACCATTCGTTGTCTATCCAGGATTGTGGCCAGGAATTTCTTCCCCATGGCGGCGGAAGGGAAGAATTTTCTACCACCATACCATTTGAATAGCTGCCCTCTCGATATGGAATTGCAGATAAATCGATAAGATTGCTCAATTGATCCATCAGGATATACATAAATAGGCCATTGCCCTGATCCACAATAAAATATTTTTTACCGGTCTTCGAATCCGTCCAGGATCCGATAATATTGTCTATGATTCGTCCGGCTGCATAGATATCAATCCGAGCTAAACCGTAACATCCTTGCGCATACGCATAAACCCAATCTGTAAGCGCCATCCGCGTCTGGGGCACATAGAAAGGCTCGAACCCCTTGATATCCGGATGTGATTGCGGACGCCCGAAGGTCTGCCCCAGCCATTGTTCTCCCAACTGGCAGGTCAGGAAGGTGATGGCTTCATCATCGATGGCCCGGAATGCGCGCGAGAGCAAGCGGAGGCGGTCCGCCTCGCCGGAGAGGTCGCGCTGAATGCCGCTGATCAAATCCCGGGAGGCAAACGCGTCCCCTCGGGCCGAAGATTGCAGGTCCGGATATTCTGTGTTTCCACTACGTCGCATGATCTCGTTTAAAAGGTTATCGCCGGCCAGGTTAAGCACGCCGGTGAGCTGATGAAGTTCGTCCGCCAGTTTTTCCAGAAGATCGGGATCTACGCGTATTCTGGGAATCATCTCTAGCCCCCTTGTTTTCAACCAATCTTTCAACTAAAATGGATTATATATTCATATTTGTGGAAAAGAAAGGGGGTTTCCATGCCTGCCCGAGCCGTTCGGAAAATAATTCCCATTCATCCTGCCGAAGCGGATGCGATTTCCAAGGCATTCGGTGATGCAGATACTTCCTCGAATTCCATACTCGACCTGCTGAATAAGATTTGCGGCGCCCTGGATGGAGAATGGGAAGGCAACCAGAAGATAAAGTTCATGGCGGAGTTCGGGGGAACAATCCATCGCATCCAGGATATTCTGCTCCCCAGTCTCGAGGACCGGAAAAATAAATATCATGCCTTTATTGCGGAGAAGGTTGTCGAAGTGGTCGAATATTATTAATACCGGGGGGTGAAGATTTCCCTCGACGAAGAGTAACAAAAATTTTTGGCGCGTAATTATTATGATGCAAGGCTGGCGGTGACCGCCACGATGAATGGCTCGTCTTCGTCTTCCAGCACCGTGCGCGGATCCAGAAGCACGCGTCCTTCCGCCACCCGCGCGATAACGGGCGGCGAGCCGGCGCGCAGCCTGGCGAGCAACGCCTGCGGTTTGCTCAACGCCAGCGCCAGCGCCCGGGTGGGCAGCGTTTCCTCCGGAAGGCTGCCTCCGCCCACGGTCGAACGGGAATCCACCACCTCGCCCTGCCCGATGCGCTGCGCCCAAAGGCGCGCGCGCCGGTCCAATTCTTCCACCGGCGCGGCGATCATCCGCCAGACCGGTATCTCGCGTTCGGCTTCCCCCCGGAGGTAATGGATCAACGTCGCTTCGAGGGCGGCCAGGCAAAGTTTATCGGCGCGCACCGCGCGTGCCAGCGGATGCTTTCGCGCCTTCGCCACAAGTTCGGTCTTTCCGACCAGGATGCCCGCCTGCGGCCCGCCGAGCAGTTTGTCGCCCGAGAAGAGCGTAAGCGCCGCGCCGGAGGCTAGGCTCTCCTGCACCATCGGCTCGTGCCCCAGCCCGAACCGGGCGGTAGAGAGCAGTGCGCCGGAACCGATGTCGTCCACCACGGGAATGCCGCTGCGCGTTCCGATCTCCGCCAGTTCAGCGATGCCGGGCTCGGCGGTGAAACCCACAATGCGGAAGTTCGAGGAGTGGGCGCGCAGGATCATCGCGGTCCGCGGGGTGATCGCTTCCTCGTAATCCCGGCGGTGCGTCCGGTTGGTGGTGCCCACCTCGACCAGTTTCGCGCCCGACTGCCGCAACACGTCGGGGATGCGGAAGCCGCCGCCGATCTCCACCAATTGCGAGCGCGAGATCAGCACTTCCTTCCCTTTGGCGAGCGCCGCGAGCGCCAGCAGCACAGCGGCGGCGTTGTTGTTCACCACCAGCGCCGCTTCCGCGCCGGTCAGGAGGCGCAGCAATCGTTCCACTTGCGGCGCCCGGCCGCCGCGTTCCCCGTCTTTCAGATCGTATTCCAGCGTGCAGTAGCCCCTTCCGACCCGGACCATGGAATCCAGCGCCGCCCGGCTGAGCGGCGCCCGGCCGAGATTCGTATGCAGGATCACGCCGGTGGCATTGATCACTTCCCGCAGGGAAGTGGCCGTCGCTTCCTCCAAAAAGAGGAGGATCCGGTTGACAATTTCCTCGACCGGGGGAACGGCAGGGGTATCCCGAATTTCAGCGCGCACCCGGTCGAGCACCGACCGCGCGGCCAGCAAGACCAGCTCGCGGCCGTATTCTCCCAGGCGGGATTCAAGTTCGGGACGATGGAGGAGGGAATCGACGGACGGCAGGTCTCGAAGCGTCATTCGCCCGCGGAGGAATCGCCCGAGGGAAGCGAGCCGGTTTGTTCACCATTTGCCTCGGAGGTTTGTTCATCGATGGAAGGAGCCGGCGTCCACCGGCTGTTTTCATACAGACGGAGCAACAGCTCCACGGCGAGGAAGGCGCCGAAAAAAGCCCAACCCAAGAAGACCGTGAAGAGGCGTCCGGCCTGCAGCCAGACCAGGAACACTCCAAGCGATGCGGTCTCCAGCGTCTCGCGAATGAGGATGCCTTCGGAGGGGAAGCGGGCCGGTGTAAACCGGCGGTTGAGATACCACACGACCGGGGTGGCCGTGCCGGTGATGGCGAGGAAGAGCGAGAAAAAAAACAGCCAGCGAGGAAGAAGGAATGGCAGCGTTAAAAAGACCACCCCGGCCACCCCGACCCATCCGATGATCGCGAACACCGCTCCGGTCAGGAACAAGCCGGCCGGAAAAGGCGGTTTGGATGCGGGCGGTTTTGTCGGGGGCATAGGAAGATATTATATCCGCGTTCGGTTGTAGGCCGGGATCGTCGTTCGAAAAGGTAGCCGGGATCGGCGATCCCGGCTACCTTTTCGAGTTTCACGGTTATTCTATCCGGGCATATGTTTGATCACGATATGGATCTGAGCGCTACTGGTAAAGTCAATAGCTGCCCCGGAACCAGACCCGGAAAAGCTCTTGTCGCCCAGGGTTTGGTTCAGGTTCTGCATGGGGACCGTGAATATGTAAGCAAGAGCTGTTTTCCACCAGTATTTTTCAAAACTACCCTGGGATGCAGCTGTGGCTATTTTTCCAGATTTACTATCGGGAGCTCCAATAATCCCGACGAGCTCCATATCGAAAGTCTTGGTGACGCAGGCATCCCAATTTAATAAAAACAGGGTACCGACATCCGATTGACCATCCAGCGCGTAGGATCCAGTAGAATCTTTAAAGGTTCCGGTTGTGGCCTTAAATATTATATTATTCTCCGTTCCCCAAAGAAAATTAGGAGGTTCCAATGTGTTCTTTATATCCTTGACGTCCGCATGTTGTTCCACGCGGCCGGTCGCAAACAACCTATCACTTTGCGATTTCCAGGTGGCATCAAAACTGGTATCGAGGATCACTTCAAAAGTCATGGCCGCCATGATATCCTCAAGGCGACTGGATCCGCCCACAAGCTGTACATCTTTATCCAGGGTTAATAGGATGGGGAAAGCGCGGTAATCGTGCTTGGTCTTAAGCTCTTTTAGGTAATAATCGCGGACGGTCGATTCCCAGTAGGTTATTTTTTCAAGAAGCAGCAGCGGCGTTTCACCGTTGATCAACTGGATCTGGCGGTCGATTTGCAATCCGGTAGAGATCGCCGCTATCAGCCGGTCGGGCGGCTTGTCATTCTGATACTGATTGCCCAATTCCAAGAGGGTTTTTTCCGCCATTTGCAGGATTGTAATGATCGCATCCGTCCCTGCGGTGGTGTCGACATCTTCACCACTGGTGAGTTGTAAATCCTTGATCGCCGCTAATAACACGTAAACGTACTCGGAATATGGATCCAAAAATTCACGCATATACTCATAGGCTTCGTTTTGTTCCGGGTTGACTTCGGTGCCGCGGCAGAACATGCTGATGGACGGGGACGTGGGCGGACGGGGCGCGCCATTCTTGATGAATTGCCTGGCGGCGTCCAGCGCCAACCGGTATTCCTCCCTGGCCATCTTTTGATATTGATCAATGCCGTCCCGCCCGGCGTCATATCCATTGTCGTATCCGGCGGCGCTGAAGTGCCAGATCTGCGCGATGGCTGTTTTCCCCCCGCTGGTGTTGGTGGTGGGTGCAAACGCCACGTTCGAGCCATCCTGATTCATGGAAAAGATCAGGCTAACCCCGGGGTTGTCGATGGGCGCGGTGACGGTCAGTTGGACCGCGTCCGTAAACTGCAGCCCGTCCGGCTCAAACTGGACCCCGCTGACGATCTTCGCATCCGATCGGGATACATCCATCGTGGCGAAGGGCGTCATGGTAATTTTTTGGGTCGACAACAATGCATCCGCAGGGATCGAAAGCATCCAGCCGTAGCCGTTGGCATCTTCGACCGTGAGAATGACGCCCTCCTCGGAATTGGGGTCAAAGACCTTACTCATTTGCCGGGCAGAATCGAGAGTGTAGGTAATCGACCCGAGGTCGCCCAACGCTTGCGAGTTCCTTTCCGCAACAGTGGCGCGGGAATTCGTAGATGATGGCGAAGACGGCGCCGAAGAAGATGTGACGATACACGCCGGACCTGCGGCAAAGATCAGAAATCCCACAAAAAGGATATCCCGATATGTTTTATTTTTCATAAACCATTTCCTTTCATGACCGTCTCAAGAAATTGGTTCCTAAAAATCCGGCTTCCACCGCCGCTTTGGCGGTTGATCACTAACAACTTTTTTTGCCGTGATTATTCCTTCTTCAAGGAGTTTTTATACCAGTCGCCCAACGAACGGCGGCCAACCCGCCGGTCAGCCTTTAGCTAACCAACATTTTACCCGAAATGTAAAATCTGGATTTTATTCAAGGGGCGGATTATCTGATCCGCCGAAATTAATCGTATGTTATTTTTCCGGACTTGATTATCGTTATGTAACCGGGATCGACGATCCCGGCTATAGGCCGTTTTCCGATCAATCCCTGCAAAAGAATATTCGCGAGGATTGGATTACGTGGCGGAGATGAACCACCGACTGGGTTCCGCGTTTTCATCCACCGGCAGCACGTCGATCAGTTCATACTGGCGCGATCCCAACCCGAGCGCCTCGCCGTATTCCGTCACCTTGTACGGATCTTTCAGCGGCCCGTGCATGCGGGCAAACGGATGCACGCCGGGGGTGAGATATTTTCTGAGCGACGTGGTCATATTCTCTTCGATCAGCGGCAGCTTGGCGGTGGCGTCGAGCACGGCCCGGTCGATGGCGACGATATCGTCCGAGCCGAATATTCCCGCGTCCGGCAGGATCGACATCCCCGTAAAGCCGAAGCAATCGCACACCGGCGTCATTTGCGTTGCCAAGCTGATGTATGTTGCTTTCCCGGGCGCAAAGGTTGAAAGGGTGATCGCCGTGCTGATCGCACAGGCTTCCTGAAAGGCCAGAAAATTCACCGGATCGATTTTGAGCGAGCCGGGAGGCGCCACCTTGAGGCAGCGGCCGCACTGGATGCACGGCTCGGTGTGCAGATGGATCTGCCGCGAATCCTTGCGATCCTCGACCAGCGCGCCCACCGGGCAGGAAGCAATGATCTTCGCTCGCGTTTCCGCGTCCGGGCACTTTTCGGCAAACCAGTACGGATCGAAATGCACCGTATCGTGCATCGCCCCGCGCGTTTCCCCGACCATGCATCCCAGGGCGATGTTTTTAAACGCCCCGCCGAATCCGCAGGCGGGATGGCCCTTGATATGCGCCAGGTCGATCAGGAAGGTCGCGTCCTGGATCATGCCGGCCACCTTCCACTCTGTCAAATTCTTGAACTTCTTTTGATGGACGTAGAAATATTTTTCGTCCGGGCCGGCCGCTGGGTAGACCGGGCAGCCGAGCGTCTCCGCGGAATAACCCCGTTCTTCCGCCCCGGCGGCGTCCCAATTGACGTCGGCCACGAACGGTTTGCCCCCGCCGTCTTTGACCGCTTTGACCACCTTGCGCACGAACACCGGATGGATCGTGGAGGTAATGATGTTGTTGCCGGTGTGCATTTTAATCGCCACCGCCTCGTCCTTGACCCGCTCGCGTAGGTTCAATCGATCCAGGATCAAATCGAGTTTGGCGGGAAGAGTTTCTTCGGCGCCGATGCGCGCCTGGCGGGGCGAACCCCAATAGACTTTGCTGGTCATGCGATGGCTCCTTCCAGATGCGGATGAACCCATCCGCGCTCTCTTGCGTGAATGATCCCGCCCACCCGGGCCTCTTTACCGGTTGCCGGCGCCGCGCAACGCCTTTTCCAAAGCGGCGAAATCCGCCCGGGAGGTCAGATCCAAGCTGAGCGGCGTCACCGACACCTTGCGCTCCACATGAAGTGCGAACACGTCGGAATCCATTTCGGCTTCCCGTGGATCGAAAACAATTTGGTAGGGAATTTGCGCCGGGTCGGAAAACGATTTCCGATTGGGTCTTTCCGGCACATAGTATCGGGTGCGCGAAAGGCGGGTCAACTTCCACGGCGTGCCGGCCGTCGCGCCGGAGGGAACATCCACTTTCAACGCGGGCGCATCCGGCGGCAGGCTGAGGGCCAGGAGGATCCGCGCAAAGCGTTCGGTAAATCGCACCGCCGTGGAAAAATCGAACGCCAACTTGCTGTCCCGATGCCCCTCGAGCGGCATCTCCAAGGATACCGCCAGCGCCCGGATCCCGGCCGCGGCCGCTTCCAGCACCGCGCCGATCGTTCCCGAAATGGTGACCCCGAAGCCGACATTCTCGCCGTAGTTTATCCCCGCCACCACGAGCGACGGAGGTGCGGGAAGAATTTCCAGCAATGCGAAAAGCACGGCTTGGGCGGGCGTGCCGTCGACGGAATAGACCGGATGGTTCGCGCCGCCGTATGTTCTTTCCAGAACCTCGATCCGGCCCGACGTACTCCCCGGATGACTGCGGCCGGTGCCTGAGGAAGGGATGCCCGGCGCCACCACGGTCACCTCGCCCAAGGTTGAAAGCGCCTCGGCCGCCGCCCATAACCCCGCCGATTGGATTCCGTCATCGTTGGTAAGGAGAATGCCGGGTCGGGCCGCCGGACCGGCTGTCATCGATCGGAAGTCCAATTTATCGTCGCCATGGGTTTTGGAATTATAATCCCCGCAATCCGCCACCCCGCAAGAACCCGGCTTTTCTGCATTTGTTCCCCAAGGGTGAGCGCGCATAGGGATGGTGCATGCCCGAAGCATCCTACGACGTGATCATCCTGGGGGCAGGCCCGGCCGGCTACGTGTGCGCCATCCGCGCCGCGCAATTGGGGCTGAAAGCCGCCGTGGTCGAAAAGGAATTCCTGGGCGGTGTATGCCTTAACCTCGGATGCATCCCTTCCAAAGCGCTGCTCCGCAACGCCGAAGTCATCCAAATCCTCAAAACGGGAAGCAAAGAATTCGGTTTCGAGGCCGGAGAGATCCGTGCGGATTATTCGTCCGCGATTCGGCGTTCGCGCCAGGTTTCGAACCGGATGGTCAAGGGGGTCGAATTTCTTCTCAAGAAGAATTCCATCGATGTTCTGCGAGGCTCTGCGCGCGTCCCGGAACCTGGAGTAGTCGAGGTTTCCCCGACGGATCGTGCTGCTTCCTTCCCGGGCCAATCCACGCGGTATCGGTGCAGGCATATTGTCTTCGCCACCGGCGCGCGTCCGTCCTTTCCGCCGGGCGTTTCACCGGACGGCGTCCGCGTCCTCACCTATCGCGAAGCCGTTCTGCGGGAGACTCTTCCCGCCTCGGCGGTCATCGTCGGCGGCGGCCCAATCGGTCTGGAGTTCGCAACGCTGTGGAATTCCTACGGTGTGGCGGTCACCATGGTGGAAATGCTCCCGCGCATCGCCCCGCTCGAGGATGAGGAGGTAAGCGCGGAGCTTGCCAAAGCGCTGACGCGCCGCGGCGTGGACATCCGCGCCGGATCCGTCGTAGAGGCGGTTGAGCCCGGGAGCATGGGGGTAAAGCTGCGCGTGCAATCGGGCGGGAAGATCGAAAGCTTCGATGCCGAATGCGTGTTGCTGGCCGTCGGTTTCCGGCCGAACATCGAAGATCTTGGATTGGAGACCCTGGGGGTGAAGAGGGAAAAAGGGCGCGTGTCGATCGACGAACGCATGGCGACGAATATCCCGGGGGTTTGGGCCGTTGGCGATGTGACCGGTAAACTCATGCTGGCCCACGTCGGGTCCGCCATGGGCATCGCCTGCGCCGAGAATATCGCCGGACGCAGCGGAGCATTCCTGGATTATGATTTTATGCCGCGCGCGATATTCTCCCGCCCGCAGGCGGCCGCCTTCGGCCTGACCGAAGCACAGGCGAAAGAGCGGGGTTATACCCTTAAGACCGTCCGCTTTCCGTTCCAGGCCAATGGGAAAGCGCTCGGGCTGGGCGATTACAGCGGGTGGGTTAAACTTCTCGCCGATGCCAAGACCGGGAATCTGCTCGGGGCGCACCTGGTCGGCCCCGAGGTGTCGGAATTATTGCCCGAGTTGACGCTGGCTTACCAAGCGGGCTTGCCCGCGGAGGCGATAGCCCGCAACGTGCATGTCCATCCCACCCTGAGCGAGACGCTGATGGAAGCGGCGCACGGTTTGGGCGGCGGATACATCCACCTGTAAACCGCGGAGGGGACGCAGAGAATGCGGTTGCCCTTCGATTTTAAAACCCGGTCCGCGCGCATCGGACGCGCCGGACCCAACCGAGAAAATGGAGTACATCATGTTAACCATCGAAACCATCGATAGCAATAAACGATCCGACGTCATCCGGTTTTATAAAATTCCTTTTTCAATGTATGGCAACACCCCGCAATGGGTGCCCCCGCTATGGGCCGATCTTTCCATGCAGCTCAACCGGAAGAAGCACCCGTTCTACGAGCACTCCGATGCGGACTTTTTCATCGCGGTCAAGGACGGAAAGGATGTCGGCCGGATCGCGATCATGGAGAAT
>Ga0187886_1001123_pt1 | contig 26080 bp, 22 predicted proteins | sample June2016WEW_20_1_FD_133001 | JGI IMG/M metagenome (GOLD analysis project Ga0187886, IMG submission 133001) | Peatland microbial communities from SPRUCE experiment site at the Marcell Experimental Forest, Minnesota, USA - June2016WEW_20_150 | ecosystem: Environmental > Terrestrial > Soil >... | reverse complement strand
TTGCGCAAACGGATTGAGAAGTTCGGGATCACGCGGCGGCTGGAACTGGGTTGCCCCGCGGCGCAGAAGATGGGTCACTGCCAAACGCCGCCGACAAACCGCAGTTCCCGCCAGGTAGCGACCAAGTAGCCGGACCCGCCGAAGTTCCTCAGGGCTTCGTCGTAGTGGAAGTTGACGTTGCCGCCCAGCGTGATGCTGTTGGCCACCACCGCACCGTCAATGGCGCCATTGCCGCTAAGGTGACGAAGTGATTTGTGCGAAGCACGGCTAATGCGATACTACGGCGGGAGTGTACCGTTACTGCACAGATGCCCATGTCCCGCGCGAGATGCTGCGGACATAGGAGGTGCCCGGCGGCAGTTTCGTTGCATCGAGGAATTGCACGTCGAACGACCAGTTACGCGTGGGCGCGTTGTACACGTTGTTGGCGCTACCCGTCTCCTTCCAGAGTCCCGTGGCGGTTTCGCTCGTGAACATCACAACGATGGAACCCTTGTAGGTGAGGGTATCGCCCGACCAATCTTCGAGCAGGCGGAGCAGGTTCTCGACGCCGCCGCTGTAGTTGGCGCCGCTGGTGGCCACGATCCCGGTAAAGACCGCAGCATTGATGGTCGTGCTGGACGCATTCCGTGTACTCAGCGCGCTGCTGCTATTGGCGTCATTCCAGCTTCCGCTTAGGATGTTGATGGCATCCGCGTAGACGGCGGCGGGGTAATCATTGACGGAATTGTAATTGCCTTGAATATAGACGGGGTTTTGGGAAGCGATGGTCAGGCCCCCTGATGTGAGGGTGGCGCCGTTGATGATGCGCACAGCGTTTTCCATTGATGACGACAGAGTGCCCCAGTTGCGTGTGTTGGCAACGTACACGATGCCGTTGGCGGGTACTTTGCCGGCCGAAACGAGATTGCCGATATTGACTTCGGTGAGGACAATCGTTTTGCCTTCGCGGACGCTGTACAAGGTCTGATTGGTTCTAACGATGCTACTGCTGCTCGTGCCGACGGTGATTCCACTGACGCTGTTACCCGAGCTGTCAGTGGCCGTGATGGTGCCGCTGGTGCCGACCACGATGCGCAGCCCTGCTTTGTTGTAAAGGCGGTCGTTTTGAATGGGATCGGTCCCGCTGGGCGGAAGCTCAATGATGTCGTGCGGGTTGACGCCGCTTGGGAGCGGCAGGTCCAGTTCGCTGACACCGGTGACAAGGTCCGGGTCGCCATTATACACGGGGGTGTTCCAGGACGTTTGGTGGGTGTCGCCCGGCATTGGATTATTGTAGGCGTTTTGTTGCACTGTGACTTCACTTTGGAACGTCAATGTGCTGTTGGGCGCGAAATACGCGTTGTTGTTGGAGTGAACGCGACCGTCGATCGTCATAGCAGCGCCGTTCTCAATTTCCATGTCGAGGTTGTAGAAGATAGCGAACTGAAACACGGGAATCATTTGGACTTGCATGTCGCGCTGGACACCCGTCGTGAGATGCACGGGACGGTTGAAGCTGTAGGCGCGCGACACAATGCGATACGGCGTGATGATCGCGTTAAGGCCCGCGTTGGGGCCCGATGTAATTAGAGAAAAAGCGCTGGGGCCGTTGGTGGTCACCGTGATTTGGTTGTTGCCACCGCTCAGCGAGATAAAACGGTAGTCTACAAAGATTGAGCTGTCGTTAGAGGTGGGGAGTTGATTCGTCGAGATGTTGTTCAGCAAAGTTTGGGTGGGGACTGCTCCCGTCGCCCACACGTTGCTACGGATGGCGGCGAAGATTTTCTCAGCGCCCGCCTCGGCGACGTATTGTGCTCTGGTGAATTCCGCTTGCCGCCGCACGAGGCTTCCCTGGTTCTTGGCCCAAACCAACACGCTTGCCAGCATGAACGTGGCGATCGCTGAAAAGATGGCAACGGTCACCAGCGCGGAGCCTTCTCGGCCAGAGTTCGGTGTTTTCATACGGCTATCTCCCAACGGTTCTTGTCAGTTGCGTTTTTCTGCGGCAGCCCGCAGATTCAGTGTTTGCCGAAAGTCCTTCACGTTCGTGTCGAGCACGAACAGATTGATATCCACGAGGGTGCGCCCTTGGTTGGTGCTAAGAACTCCGCCACTGTAATTTTCCAGGCTGAAAGGGGCCGCGTTGGTGACGTTGTTGAGAAACATCTTCGAGCGCCCCGTGTTCAGAGTGGCACGGTAGAGTTGCCCCGATGAGTTGAGCCAATACCATATTTGCAGTGTATTTGTGCCGGACGGAACGGTGAGCGCCAACGCATTTCCTTGAAACGGCGTGCCCGTCGGAATGTCTGAAAATGACGAGCCGTCATAGGTTTGCACGGCCACGGACTGCGCTGATTTGATCTCCTTCACCATAAAGTTGACGGCTCGGACCCCGTTGTTGATATCGAATTGGCGGCTCACGGCGCTGGTCGCCTTCGCCGAGAAGACGTAGAGCGTGAGAACGGTGCCCATGACCAACGTGAAGATGCCCATCGCAAACAACATTTCCACGAGCTTGAACCCGGCGTTTGAGCGCCGCACGCGTTGCCTCCAGTTTGCCCGAGTCGTTCTCATTGATCTGGTGCGCGGATGTTGACGATCATGTTGGTGAACGGGCCGCGTCCGCGATATTTCCAGACGGTTGTACACGTGATCACCTTGTATTGGGGGTTGCTGGCGTTGGGCATGGCATCGATGCGCACGGTGTTCGTGGCGAGAAGCGAACCGCCTCCAGTGTAATCAAGAAGGTCGGCTGTGGTTGTAGGAAAGTTGTTCGAGATGACTTGATCGATAACCGGTGAAGCAGTTGGGTCCCAACTGGCATTCTGGATTTGTTCGCAACGTTCCTCGGCGACGTTGGCCGCCTCAAGGCTGAGCGACGCCCAAATCGCACGGTATCTCGCTTGGGTAAGCCCTGTCAGCACCGAACCAAAGACCAATGCAAAAATGGCAATGGCAATGAGCACTTCGGCAAGCGTCATGCCGCCATCCCGTGACAGAAACATCCGGTCGGCGATGGTGCTGGCCTTGCTCCATTTGGTGTGTGCGTTCGACATTCTCAACCCCTTTGGGGAACGGAAGTTATTGCAGCAATGCTTGTGCCGCCAAAGATGAACCAATCGAGTTCCCAGGAAACAGCGTCTCTTGTCCCCGCGCTTGAACCATCCAACCCGCATGGTTGCGAAAAGACTTATGCGATTTCCCAGTTATGGCTATGCACTTTACTCAAGTTGCCCCAACTGGTAGTGACGGTCGGCAGCGATGGGCGCATCGCCGCGGGGACCCAACGGCTGCGCTTGGCGCGAGCGCCGGGCAGCAAGGTGGTGCGCTGTCAGCACCCGAACGGGGACATCACGGTCCTGCGGGAGGCCCCGACGCGCGGAAAACGCCCGGAGGTACTGTTGCATTGCCCTGCCGCATGGCCGAGTGCAGGTTTGACTGCACAAAAAGTGCAGGTTTGATCGCACCACCACAGTCAAGGAGGGTCTGCCATCCAAAGATTCTTAAAGGTAGGAGGGACACTGTTGCGAGTGTCCCTCCCCGCCGTGATCCCATGCCCTCACCCATCAGGGGACCACTAACTTGCGCCGAACTACTTGGGCCCAAAATTCTGCGTCGGAGGTTTGGACGTTTGATCTTGATCCGTGCCTATCCCAAAACTCTTCATCACACTTCTTGGCTTTGCGTTATCCTTGGGCAGCCATTTATCGTTGGCGTACACCTCTCGGGGCGGGAGTCCACCGGAGTACCGCTCGTAGCCTGTCTGCGCCTCAGGACCAACGATGGTGGGCGTTAGAAAGATCAACAGATCGCGTTTGGTTTTACTGAGGCTCTTGCTGCGGAAAAACGCGCCGATTCCCGGAAGATCACCGAAGAGCGGCGCCTTCGTGTAAACCTCCGAAACATCCTGACGCATCAATCCTCCGATCGCCAGCGTGTTGCCACTCTTGATCAACACTGTCGTGGTGGCAGTGCGGGTATTGATAATGGGAATCTGAACGGAATTCCCAGTGCCACTCGTGAGGATTGCATTCTCGGAGGAACTGCTGGCTTCAGGGGTCACCTCCAACGTGACAAATTCGTTTTTGTTGATCCGCGGGACGACGGTCAGAATGATGCCGATGTCTTTGTAATCGAAACCGCTGATCTGAAACCCTCCCGTTTGCTGGCTGAAGGCGAACTGCGGAATGGGAAACTGCGTGGCGATGGCGATCTTCGCCTTGCCGTTGTCGGTGGTGACCACGCGCGGATTGGCCAGCAACTCGGTGTCCGTATCCTGTGACAAGTACGAGAAGACCAAACCGGCCCGACCGGCGTCCAGCAGGGCAACACCCGCCTTCCACGGCGAGAGCTGTGACCCGCCGGAAGGCTTCGCCCACTGGAACCCGGAAAGCGGCTTGTTGTTACTGTCAACGATTACTTTGGGGGGCTGTGTTGGATCCTCGTTAACGGCACTGCCACCAGCCACCACTTCGTGACTCAGAAGTGTTTCGCTCCAGTTAATCCCCAAATCCTTCCGGGGATTTCTGGTCGTCTCGACGAACTTGGCCTCGATCATCACCTGCGGGGTCTGGGTGTCCAACACGTCGAACAGCGGCATCAGCTTCGCCAGATTCGATGGGGTATCGGAGATGATCAGTGTATTGCTTCGCACATCGACCTGCATCTTTCCTTGCTTGGTCAGCACCGGCTCGATCGTCTTCTTTACATCCTCGGCCTTCGCATAATTCAGCGTGCGGAACCGGACTTCCACGGGCTCCGCTTCAACTGACTCCCGGGATTTCACTCGGACAACGTTCTTGTCCTTGATGTACGCATAACCCTTCGACTCGACAACCAACCGCATCGCGTCCTCATAAGAGACGTTTTCCAAGTGGACCGTCACTTTGCCGGTGACTTCGTCGCCCAAGATCAGATTGATCCCGGCTTTTGCGGCCAGTGTGCGAAGCACGCTCTGAATGTCCGCCTCGTTGTAATCGATCATGATCGGCTCGGTTGTCGCATCCGCAGGTTTGACTTCGGGCTTCGCAGCAGGCGCGGCATCGGTGGACGATTTGGGTGACGCCGATACTGGCTGGGAAGCGACCGCCACCCGCGTAGCGGAGGGGGAGGAATTCGTGGGTGTGTCATCCGCCCGAGTGAACACGGGGGAAATCACGGCAAAGCAGACGCAGATAAGCACCGCAGAAAGTCGTTTCTTCATGGCTAACCTCTCGGGTAAACAAGTTGCGATCATGTCGCGATACGAAATAGCATCAATCAGGCCACTGGCTGATTATGGCTGTGCCGCTGGCGGTTTCTGCGAGTTCATCCGCAACTCCACCCTTTGACCGCCCGCTTCGAGCACAACACGATCCCGCGTAATCTCCACCGCTGTGACCTGGATCTCGCCATTCCCAGCGTTGAGAGTGACAGTTTTGTTCAGTGTCAGAAGCTTGTCGTTAACAACCGCAGAAGGATTCGTCGGTTGATAAAGGATGCCCGACAAGTGAAACACAAGCGCCGCCGCTGGAATCGTTTTGGCGTCTGCTGTGGTCGCCCCTGCCTTGGCGAAGGGGTCACGCTGCTTGACCGGATCGTAGCGGGATTGCTGCAAGTCTGGATTGAATCCGACCTTGGGCGTCGTCGCCGCACCAGCGCTGGCGCAAATCCACAGCCAGATCACGAGGAAAAGCAAGGATTGAACAAACGCCATGATCCCCACGATCTGGAGTCTGGAAGGCCACGTGCTAGCCGGCGACGATTGCTTTGCTTCCTGTCCCTCCGTGAGGACAAACGCCGGCGAGGACCATGTCCGCGCCTCGCGGTCGTGGTGACGCCAAGAATCGACGCGGGTATTGGCGACAGGTAGAATTTCCACTCCCACTCTCATGACGTTTTTTTCTCCGTTTTCGTTTTACCCGCGGCCTTGTGCGAGTCCGGGTCGGGCCGGACCAGAAAGGCCAGTTCGAGCGTCGCTCGACGAGGACCGCTGCCATCCGCAGGAGAGATTCCTAGGGAGCGAATCTCGGCTGTCGGGAACTTGTTCTCAAAATCCTGGAGGAACACTCCGAGTTGGTCGTAACCCGCCTCGATCTCGATTTGCGCTGTGAAAACGCCGTAACTGGACTGTAACTCGTGCTGCGCTTTGCTCCCCGGCCGCATCGCCAGGACGCGAACCGGGTGCTGCTCCGCCAGCAGACTGATCTGACGCACGACCCACGTGAACGGATCTCCCGAAATCATCGTCTCTTGCTGGGCTTCGACGAAAGACGCCACCTGCGCACGCACCTGCTGGTTCTGGATTGCCTGCTTCGCGTTACGTTCCGCTTCCTCAACCTGCCGTTTCAGATCCCTAATGCGCTGACTGCTGGCCGACCAGGTCGAGAATTGTCGGGCAGTGTAAAAATTTCCCACGACCGCCACGCCGATCGGCGTCAGAATCAAGACGAGGATGACCTTTTGCAGTTTCTCTTTTGGGATGGCGCGCAGAAAGTTCAATTGAGCTCCTTATACTGGCATTCGATGACAAACTGAGCTGTGGGAACCGTTGGTGCCCCTTCGCTCGTGGAAACAGGTGATGGCGCAATGGAACGCAGTTGGATTTGTTTGACCCGCTCGTTGAACGCCGCATTGCTGCGCAGAGTCTGAATCAACGTGTCCACCTCGAGTTCGGGTCGATTGCTCATGGCTTTGCCTTCGAGTTGCAGGTTCAAATGGGAAACGGCCTTCGCCACTGCCACACGTCGCGGCTTATCCTTGTCGGCATCGGCACTGCCGGCCGTGTCAGCGTTCCCCGCATCGCGCACCTCCAGCGCGAGAGTAAACGTGATGCGCGTGAGCTGAACGGAATCCGGTACCAGGTCTTTGATCAGCGCGAGTTGATGCGCATACAAAGGTCTCGAATGATTGATGGCAATGATGTCATCAGCCATTGATTTCGCCGACCGGAAATCTGCCGTCCCGCCGACTGCTTCTGCGGCGACGCTGGAATCCCAGCGCGCCTGCAACAAGTTGGCTTCCGTTTTTTTCTGGCCGGCAACCACGTAAAGCACCGATCCGCTCATCACGACCAGAGTGAGGATGGAGGCACAAATGGCCACAGCGGTCTTTAGTGGATCGCGCGCGTTGGCTTGTTCAGCCAGTTGTTCTTCGGCCAGAAGATTCAGAGTGATCGCTGTCACAGTCGCTCCCCCGCTGACTCCTAAGCCCTTGTTGCCGCCGCCCCGACGGCTGCGGCGAGGCTGGGCGCGATTGCGAGCAGCTTGGGACCTTCACCGTTAAAATGACTTGTTTGAAAACTTTGCACGGGATTCCAACTCTCGATGCGCAAACCAACTTCCTCGCTGAGGAACTCCAGCATCCTGGGAGCGCAGGCGGACCCACCGCAGGCGAACGCCTTGCTCACGTGGCACTCCTGCTGGCGCTCAAAAAAATCGATCGAGGAACGCAGCTCTTTGGCCAGCGGCAGAATTGCCCTCTTCACCAAAGGTTGAACAGGATCAGACATTTTAATCTTCTCCTCTTCTGCCGCATCGGCCTGCATCGTCAAGCTCTGCGCGATGTACTCGCTGACTTGCGCGCCGCCGAAATGCATGATGCGCGTCATCTGGGGTTGACCGTGTCGCAAGAAATTGATGCTGGTCGAACGCGCGCCCATGTCAACCAAAAGCACAACATCCTTCTCACAGATTCCGGGATTGCCGACCTGAAAAGCGTTAATGACTGAAACGGCTGCGAGTTCGATCACTTCCGGCCGAATCCTGGCGGCCAGCAACGCGTCGCGATACCAGCGCACCTCTTCCTTGTTCGCGCCGCCGACCAGAACCTTCATTGTGGGCGATTTTGTGTTCTTCCCGTTCCCCGATGGCTCGGCCAGCTCCACAGCATCAAGATAGTAATCGGAAAAATCGCGGCGCAGATATCGCGCGCTGTTCAACTTGAGGACCCTCTTGATTTCCTCCAAAGGCATGCGCGGGAATTCGGTTTCACAGACCATCGCGGAGCTGCAGCTAATCGCCACGCCCACCCGCCTCTCCTGAAACTTTAACTGATTCATCAATTGCTGGAGTTCTGCCGCAAGCTGCTGCTCCGCGCCTCGCTCGCCAATGGTGGCGGACGACTGCATCACCGCATAGTCCACCAGCTCGAGCGCATCCCCTTTTCTGCGCAAAATGGCAGCTTTGATCTGGCTGGCCCCTAGATCCAGCCCGATGGCGGCATCGCGTTTGTTCTGTTTATTGTGCGTTAAAAACATGTTTTCTCCTGGATATATTAGCACTTCATATGCCACTGGCTCCGTTGTCCGCTGTTCCCCGACAGCGGCTGCTAACAGTCGAAATTCTCCAAGAGCAGGAGATTAATATGGTCCCCAGTCAATCGTGACGCCGGCAAGCGCCGTTTTGGTGGCTGCGGAAATCATGATTTGCGTAGGCCCGATTGTTCGCAAATCGTAAGGATTTCCGATGACATCATTCGGATTGATCGTGCCGGTTTTGGTGTAAGAAGCAGCCGCAACCAAGTCAACGCCGTTGCCGTCTGCCTGACCGGTTTCCAACGCCCACGCATTGATGGCGGCGTCTATAATACGAACGTCGTTAACAATCCGTTTGCCCTGAGACTGCTTGCGGACTTTGATAAAGCTGGGAACCGCCAGCGCGGCAAGCAACCCGATCAATGCAACGATAATCATAATTTCCACCAGGGTGAACGCCTGCCGTTTCTGGCACCGCCACAAGCCTTTCATCTCTTTCACCTCCTTTTCATTAAAGTCATCGCTTAGGTTTCCCTGCGAGAGAGGCAGGAGGGGCTTCCCTCCCGCCTCTTCCTCACTTGCTAGGAGCGCTTTTGCACTCGATTGAACAACGGAGTTTAATACGGACCCCAGTCGATACCGACGTTTGCCAGAGCGGTCTTCGTCGTCGCTGCGATCACAACTTGGCTCGCGCCTACGCCATTCCCGTAACCGTATTGAGCACCGAGCAGGTCGGTGCTCTTCCAAGTCCTCTTCAGGTACGATTGGGCGGAGGTCGTGTTGATTGTCGCGCCGTCCGTCTGACCCGTTTCGAGCGCCCACTGGTCAATCGCGGCGTCCTGCTGACGCGCGTCGTTGACAATACGGCGGCCCTGAGACTGTTTACGGGCCTTGACAAAGCCTGGAACAGCCAACGCAGCGAGCAGCCCGATGATGGCAACCACGATCATGATTTCAACCAGGGTGAACGCCTGTCGTTTCTGGCACCGCCACAAGCCTTTCATCTCTTTCACCTCTTTTCCATTAAAGTCATCGCTTAGGCTTCCTCGCGAGAGAGGCAGCCCAAATTGTCGGGGCTGCCTCTTCCTCACTTGCTGTGAGCGCTTGTGCGCTCGGTTCAACATCGGGTCTTAGTAAGGACCCCAGTCAATACCGACGTTTGCCAGAGCGGTCTTCGTCGTCCCTGCGATCTGAACCTGCTGCGTGCCCACGGTGCCGATCGTGTATGCAGTGCCGAGCAGGTCGCTGGTCTTCCAAGCCGTCTTCATGTACGAGGCGGCGGAGGTCGTGTTGACCGCCGAGCCGTCCGTCTGACCCGTTTCGAGCGCCCACTGATCAATCGCGGCGTCCATTTGGCGCGCGTCGTTGATAATGCGGCGGCCCTGAGACTGTTTACGAGCCTTGACGAAGCCCGGGACTGCCAATGCAGCGAGCAGCCCGATGATGGCAACCACGATCATGATTTCAACCAAGGTGAATGCTGCCTTGTTATTGCGAATCCTGTTGATCATTCTCAATCACCTCCCTCCGGTGTAACTTCTTGTTTCCACGGGCAGACGCTAACAGCAGACCAGATGCCAAAACAAAAACCAGCTTCAAACTGGCCTGAAATCAGCAGCCAGCGTGACGTGAGGCACTCATTTCGTTGGTAGAATTGAGGGATCAATCAGTTTTGCGATTGAGTTTGGGACGTACAAAAACGGAGCGATCCTGGACGCAAAAGGCCATCCTGCAAGCACAGTTCTGCCCATAAACAACGCCTTGAGTTTAGCAGGCCGTTAGAAAAGGCGCCCGCTGAGGTCAGCGGGCCTACAAGACCTGCAGATTTCTTCGGAAACTTGTAGGCCGAGTGACCTCACGCGGCGGGGTTTTGGGGTTTTTCAACAGCCTGCTAGCGTCGCAATTCGGGAAACGCCGGAGAGAACCCGTCGCGGTGGGGGCGTTCTGAAAAGGCAGCGGCGATGACGAAACCTTTCGCATCCACCGTCCGCGGCTAATCAGTCGCCACCAAGGTTCGACGCATTCGGAGAGAGTTTTCGATACAATGTCGCCATGCTGACACCCAACATTTTGGCGGCTTTGTCCTTGTCGCCGCCAGCGGCCTGAATCGCTTGCTCGATGTATCGAACCTCTTGTTCGTGCACAAAGTCCTTCAGCGGCATCTGGGTGAAATCCTGGACCGCTTGAGCCGCGCCTGCGGTCTTTTCGGCCGCCGCGCTGTCTGCAAAAGTGGTTGCTGCTTGCGGCAGAGTAATGCCTGGCGACTTGCCAACCGCCTCCAGTATCCGTTCGGGAAGATCTTTGATGGTAATGACTCCGCCATCACACAAAGCGCAGGCGCGCTCCATCGCGTTCTGCAGTTCACGCACATTGCCAGGCCAGCTATACGACTTTAATGCTGCCATCACGTCGTCAGGGAGGGTTGGCGGAGGTGTTCCCAAGCGTTGGGCGATGATCTGCGCGAAATGATGGATCAGGAGTGGAATGTCCTCCACCTTTTCGCGCAATGGCGGCAACTGGATGGGAATCACGCTGATCCGGTAGTAGAGATCTTCCCGAAATGCCTTTTCTTTAAGCTTAGCCTGCAGCGGCTCATTGGTCGCCGCCACCACGCGCACGTCGACTTTGATCATCTCCGTATCGCCGACGCGCCTCAGTTCCTTGTCCTGCAAAAACCGCAGAAGCTTGCTTTGCAGACCCAGGGCCATCGAGCCGATTTCATCCAGAAAGATCGTGCCGCCATCGGCGTGTTGAAACAGTCCCACCTTGTCGAAAGCCGCACCTGTGAAAGCGCCCTTGCGGTGACCGAACAACTCCGACTCCAGCAGATGCTCGGGCAGCGCTACGCAACTGACCGCCACAAACGGCATCGCGGCCCGTCGGCTGTTGTAATGCAGCGCTTTGGCAACCAGTTCCTTGCCCGTGCCGCTCTCGCCGAGAATGAGAACGGTGGAGTCAGTGTTGGCGACTCGTTCGATCATGCGATAGACGGTTTCCATCCGCGGACCGGCGCCGACGATGTTTTCGAACCGGAACTTTTCGCGGAGCTGGTTCTTGAGTTCGGCATTTTCCTGCAACGCGTGAACTGCCTTCTGATGAAAGAGCGCGGTCTCGACGCGTTTGACCAGTTCATCATTCCGAAATGGTTTCTCGATGAAGTCCTCGGCGCCCGCGCGCAACGCCTGGATGGCTCGCTCCTTGGTGGCGTTGGCAGTAATCATCAGAACGGGAATCGAGCGATTGAAGTCCTTGGTTTTACGAAGCAGTGTCAGCCCGCTCGACTTCCCCTCGGGCATTTCGATATCAGCCAGGACGAGATCGGGTGATTGCTGTTTGACCAGGTCGAAGGCGCGCTCGGCATTGCTGGCGGTGATCACCTCATGGTGTTGCTCTTTCAGCACTTCATAAAGCACAGACACCATGCTTGGTTCGTCATCAACCACTAGAATTTTTGCCATAATCTGAGTCCCAACAAGGTCAAACGTTCCGAGCCCGGGGTGTGGCCTCGCAACCCACTGGACGTTAACAAGAGCGCCAGCGTGGTGTCAAGCGATGCGCCGCTGCCGGAGGAGGCGGACGCGAGCCTAGAATTGGACGATCTGATTGAGCCTGAAGATCGGCAGGAACATGCAGACCACAATGCTGCCGACCACTACGCCCAGAAAAACGATGAGCAGCGGCTCGATCAACGAGGTCAAGGCCGACAGGGTCGCCTCGATCTCTTCATCGTAAAAGTCGGAAATCTTCTCCAGCATTACGTCGACCTTGCCGGTCTGCTCGCCTGCAGAGACCATGTGCACCAGCATCGGCGGAAAGATCTTGTGCTGTCCCAAGGCCAGCGCGAGGTTGTCCCCTCGCTCGATGCTGGCGGCGGTCTCCTCGACGGCATGTTCGACCAGCATGTTCCCAGCGGACTGACCGACGATCCGCAGTGTCTCGAGAATGGGCACACCGCTCCGCAAGAGCGCGGCAAACGTGCGGGCGAATCTCGACAGCGCAACCTTGTGGATCAATTTGCCAAACACCGGCAGGCGCAGTTTCGTGCGATCCCACAGTTCCGCGCCGCACTTCGTCCGTTTCAGCTTCACGACGCTGAAGACCATGAACGCAATCGCTCCCGCGACGAGCAGGAAATAGGCGCGAAGAATCTCGCTGATGCGGATCAAGACCTGTGTCGGGCCCGGCAGGTTGGCTCCGAAATCTTTGTAGATGTCCGCGAAAATCGGAATGACCTTGATGGTCAGGAACAGGGCGATGGAGAGCGCGATCACGCAGACAATCGTCGGATAAGACATGGCCGATTTGACCTTCTTCTTGAGTCGTGCGGTCGCTTCCAGATAGGTGGCGAGTCGATCCAGGATCTCAGCCAGCAACCCGCCCGTTTCCCCCGCTTCGACCATGCTGACGTAAAGTTTGGTGAAAACTTTGGGGTGGCCGGCCAACGCTTGGGAAAACGCATCTCCCTGCTCGACCCGTTCCGTGACTTGCCCCAACACCGGCTTGAACGTTTTGCTGTCGGTCTGCTCCTCCAAGGCGTTCATCGACTGCACGAGTGGCAAACCCGCATCCATCATCGTCGCCAACTGCCGAGTAAACACAACCAAATCCTGCGGCTTGACCCTGCCCTGACGCCGCTTGGCTCGTGCCTTGCGTCCGGCCAATGGATTCAGCGAGGTCACCAGCAGGTTGCGGTTAACCAACAGGGCGGCGGCACCCTGCTGGTCAACCGCCTCAATCTTTCCGCGCACGGGTTTCCCTGAAGGATCTCGCGCCTGGTAATGAAACGTCAGCATAAAGTCGTGTCCTGGTGCTCGGGTTCCACTCCTGTCCCGCTGTATTTAGCAGCAAATATGCCATTGCAATTCTCGGTTCACCCTCCCGTCAAGTGTTCCTGCTTACGCGCCACAGTATTCATGGGGAAATAAACACTTGGCGGCGTCCAGACCGGCGGAAGGAAACTATCGTGGTGCGCACATTCACAGTTGTGCCGTCCAACTTTGAACGCCTGATGCACGGATTTGCGTTATCCTGGCCGGTTTAACCGTTGGAGCGCCCCGCCACAACGCACGGTGACCATGGTCAGAGCTAGTTCAACAAATGGCGTCAGAGCGCGTTTGGAAAGTGCCGTAGGGCAAGCTTCCAACTTGCCGAAGTCGTAGAGCGGGCCTCGCGCCACCGCCGAAGCTATGGCGCGCAGGCGGACACCCTGCTCGAAATAGACGAATCAAACGGGCTGGAAGCCCGTCCCGCCGTGGCGGGACGAGGCAAGCCAGTCGGAGCCGACGCGCTAGCCTGACCTGTTCATGAACCACCTGAAACGTCCGGCAACCCCTCATCCTTCGACAGACTCAGGACAGGCTCTTAATCCTCTCCCCGTCAACCCCGAAAGCTTTCGGGGCAAGGCGGGGCGAGGAGATCTCCCCTCTCCATTCCCAAGGGAGAGGGCCTGCCCGCCGAAGCCTCGGCGCAGGCGGGTCAGGGTGAGGGTTCGAGCAGTGACACACTGTGGGTTGTTTAAGCGCATCGTGAATAATCCGGGCTAGAGCCGCTATGGCGACGGCGCGAGGCTCGCCCTGCCAACGGCGGCGTGCCCAAACCACCTTCAAAACACGCTCTCAGAAATGTCAACGGCCGGACGCAGCGGCTGCCGAAGATGCAGCAGATCGTTGCGCCGTTTTCCACCAACCTTTGACGGCCGGAGAAATCTCCCCGTGCCTGCGCACGTAGTCGATCACGGCCTGGCGCGTCTGGAAATCGTATTCGACCAACTCCGCCCCCGGGCTATCCGCAATCTCGCGCAGTCTCTTCCACCGCAGGCCGCCGCTCGCCAGATCGTAACTGTTGAATGCGACGGCCAGCCTCCGACCCTCTTCCAGCGGTGTCCCATCGGCCCGCTGCAAGGAAACGATCCGCATCCCCTCCTCGGCGGCGGGATCCAAGGTGCACCTCAAGCCCCACACACCGCGAAACTCGCGCTTCTCGTACGCGCTCGCGTTCTCCTCAAGGATCTCCTTTAACTGGGCCGTTGTAAGCTGCAAAACGCCGATCGTGTTTTCGTAAGGCACGACTCTCCAGACATCGCCGACGGTAATCGCGCCTTTCCTGATCGTCGCGCGCTGCTCCAAAATCCCATGAACAATCGCATCGACTTTCACACCCCGGCCTTGCAAGGCTTCGGCAATCGCCTCGAAAACCAAATCATGGATCGGCGTTTCACGTCGGGGAGCGCCTCGTAGTTCAAAATCTCCTCTGGCCTCACCGATCACTGTCGAGAGAGTTTTCTGTGCCTGGTCGAGTTCCTTGCGGAGTGATTTCACAAGCCCGCCATCCAACGGCACCCGCTCATCCATAAGTATTGTCTTGGATGAGCGCCGCGTTACCCGGCCTTTCGCCGTGTCAAACACAAGATCGACGCGCCCGAGATGGATCCCCAAATAATCCGCCTGACAATACAAGACGTTGCTCACCTTGAACTCGGGAAAATCCCGATGCGAATGACCGCCAATGATGACATCCAACTCGGGAAAATTGCGGGCTATCCCGTTGACTTGGTTCGCATGATCATCGCCCCCCTCGCGATACCCCTGGTGACACACCAGCACCAGCACTTGCGCCCCTGCCCGCTTCACTTTGGGAATGATTTCCCGCAGAGTCTCGACCGAATCCACAAACTTCAGTCCATCGATCAGCCGGGGCCGACTCCAGTTGGGAATCCCCGGCGTGTTGAGCCCGATGACGCCGACTTTGACTCCATCCACTTCGCGGAGAACGTAAGCTTGCCGACGAGCGAGGATTCGCGCAGCCGCACCTGCCACGGCGGAATTCGAGGAAGCCGCCTGAAGATTCGCATTCAAGATCGGCATCTGGGCGCGCTCGGCACACGCAGCCAGCTTGTCCAGTCCCCAGTCAAACTCGTGATTGCCCCACACCCAGGCATCGTACCGAAGCTCGTTGAGAGCTTTGACCATTACTTGCCCGTCAGACAGATAACTCACAGCCGCGCCTTGAATCGTGTCGCCCGCATCCAGCAGCAGCACGTTCTTCTCCGCAGCGCGCACCTGTCGAATCACAGTCGCACAGCGGGCGATGCCCCCCAGATTGGTTTGCCCGTTGTAATTCTCAGTCGGCAACACGTTCCCATGCAAATCGCAGGTGTGCAGAATCGTGATGGGAACCTCGCGCGCCAAGAGGCAGGGCGCAACGGATACAAACAGACCAAGAACGATCCGCCGGGCTGCAAGTGTCAGCATACGCATACCGGATGGACTCTACCTGATCGATTGGGAGAGTCGAGCCAAATGAACTTTCATCGCCGCGACAATTGCGCGGATCTGGGCACTACCACCAACATGGTCCATAGCCGACGGAGTGGTTGTAGCCGCGAGCCTGCTCGCGGCCTTTGCGATAGCCGATGAGGTACAACTTGCCCCGAAGGCTTTCGGGGCTACAATCCGCTGGCAGTGACAAGAGGTTCCTTGAACTCCCACTGCGACAACTTCGCCGTGGTGGGTGAACTTCGAGTCGCAAACGGGGCTTGCGCCAGCGTAACCTTCACACTTTTCTGCCGGCGGTAATCCCTGATCGAAATCCGCCAATCTGCTTTCATGAACCCAGCCCGAATGCTTTCGGGGCCAGCTTAATGAAAGGACGTACAAAAATCACTCGTGCACGATGCCGTGCACAGTGTTGAGGCTGATAATGCTGTCAGGTGAAACAATCAGCCACGTGAAACGCTTGCCTCGTTTCACGATGCTTGCCTCGTTTCACGAGGTTTCACGGCTTGCCCGCCCTGCTGCTTCTTGCTACACTGCACGGCATGAACCGCCTGCTCTTTGGCGATAACCTGAAGTGGCTGCGGGACAGAAATATCTTCCCAGACAGCAGCGTTGATCTCGTGTATCTCGACCCGCCGTTCAACTCGAACGCCACCTACAACGTCCTGTTCAAGGAAGCATCGGGCGAAGCGAGCCAGGCCCAGTTCCACGCCTTCACCGACACGTGGGAATGGACGGCGGACGTGGACGCCACCTACGCCGAGTTCGTGGACAACTGCCCCAACGCCAGCGTCGTCGAACTGGTCGAGGCGCTGAAGAAGTTCCTCAAGACCTCGCCGATGATGGCCTACCTCGCAATGATGGCCCCGCGCCTCGTCGAACTGCACCGCGTCCTCAAACCGACCGGCTCGCTCTACCTCCACTGCGACCCCACCGCCAGTCATTACCTGCGTTTGATCCTCGACAGCATTTTCGCCGCAAAGAACTTTCGGAACGAGATCATCTGGAAGCGCGCCAACGCGCACAACGACCCAAAGAAATTTGGCCGCATCTCGGACTCGATTTTCTACTACGGCAAGAGCGACGAGGTTGTTTGGAATCCGCAGCACACACAGTATCGGGAGGGCTACTACGAAAGCCACTTTAAGCTGGATAAGGATGGCCGTTACTTTCGTACTGTGCCGTTAGACGCTCCGCGCCATGGCTCAGGCTCCCCGGCACTTCTTTACGAGTGGCATGGCAAGAAACCCGCGGCATCGCGTACTTGGGCAGTTCGGCGCGAAATCATGGAGCAATACGAACGCGAAGGATGCATCTGCTACACGAAGACAGGCACCCCGACACTTTTACAATATGCAGATGAAATGCCCGGCGTTCCGTTACAAAACATTTGGACAGACATTCCTCCGGTGAACCCGCAGGCAAAGGAGCGCTTAGGGTATCCGACTCAAAAGCCTGTTGCGCTGCTGGAACGGATTCTCTTGGCATCCACAAATCCAGGCGACCTTGTTCTCGACCCGTTCTGTGGATGCGGGACGACGGTGCACGCAGCGCAGAAGTTGGGCCGGCAATGGATTGGTATCGACATCACCTACCTTGCCATCAACCTTATCAAGCGGCGGCTGCGCGATGCGTTCGGCGAAGACGCGCAGTTCGAGGAGTTGGGCAACCCGACAGACATCGGCGGGGCGCGGCGGTTAGCGGAGCAAGACAAGTTCCAATTCCAGCATTGGGCGCTGTCACTGGTCGGCGCGCGTCCGTTGCGCGAAGGCGATGGCAAAGGCGCGGATCGCGGCGTGGACGGCCTGCTGTATTTCTACGAAGGAAAAGATGACCGCGCAAAGCTTATCGTGCAGGTGAAGGGCGGCGGAAACGTTTCGGCCAAAGACATCCGCGACTTGCTCGGCACGGTCGAGAATCAGAAGGCGATGGGCGGCGTCCTCATCACATTGGAAGCGCCCACCAAACCGATGGTCAGGGAATCCATCGGAGCCGGTCGCTACAAGACGAAGCTTTACCAAAAGGAATACCCAAAGATTCAAATCCTCACCGTCGAAGGTATTCTCAACGGCACCGAACGCCTCGAAGCCCCACCCCAAGCCAACCCGTTTGCTAAGGCCGAACGCGAGGCAAAGCAACAGAAGCAAGAGGAGATGCTGTAGCTAAGATGGAGTTCTTCGAAGCGAAAGATGTTCAAGCGGCAGTGCAACTTGCGACCAAGTTCCAGAGAGAAGGCAGGTACGACTGGTTTCGAGGTCAGAGGCAGGATTGGCCGCTCGACCCCGCTTTAGCGCGCCTGGCTGACCGGCCCGAAGAATTGCGAGAAGCGGAAAAACGACTCGAACGTTTTTATCTGTGGCTAAAGAAGACACCCGGCTTGAAGGAGTTGCTTAGAGATCCCGACGCATTTTGCGCTGTCGCGCAACATTATGGCATTCCAACGTTGTATCTGGATTTCACAACAGATCCCGGCATCGCTGGTTTCTTTGCCGCCGAAAACGCGACTCGGAACGCCAAAGCGAGAGGCTGCATCTACTGCCTGAATTCCCAGGAACTGATAAACGACTGGAACGAAATCCGGGAGTGCATAAAACGGCTTCCTGAATTGGGCCTCGTCAAGACAGACGTTCCGAACCTCATGCGCTTAGAAGCACAAAAGGGCGTGTTTCTTCATTGCCCCGGGAATTGGGAGCGATGGAGTCCATCCAGGCCATGCCGGATTTATTTCCCGCAGACGCGGCGGCCATCATTTCCAACAAGAAATCATGTTTACCCAAACCGGAAGAGCCAACTCGAACTTCTTCTCGATCAGTTCTTCATGGCCGATGGCTTTGCGGGCTGGGAAGAAACAGTGCGGAAGGTAATTCCGGAAGCTCATGTATTCCGCATTGAAACCCCCGCCAAAGGTTACGATCCAAAATTTTTCGTGGATGGGCAATTGCCAATTGTGCGCGGCTGGCAACAAAGAACTCTCAGGAAGTGGAACATATACGTGCGGGAATCATTGAAGACGACGCCCCGCGAACTGGTAGAATTGGACGTTAAGCTGCGCTCCGATCCTGCCACATTGCGCGAGCATGTGAAGTACGGAGTCTTGCGCGCCCTACAGCACGACCGAGAACTCAGGAAGAGGGTCGTCCGTTGGGTTGTTCGTCCTGAAACACGGCTACCGCAGCGATTCGACCGAGCGCTAGACTGGCTTTGGAACGGTCTGCGTTTGCTCCCCTACACAGATGACGAAATTGCGGAGGGTATAGCTTTGTGCTTCGCCTTGCATCGCGTCGGATATGGCAAACGTGATTGCGACGCCGAAGAGAACAAACGCCTCGCTAGTCTGTGTCTAGCCGACCCTCAGTGGGTTGAAATGAGTTCATGGGAGGGTAGCTATTCTCGTGGTTTCGTATCCTCACCGGACTTGCTCAGTGCAATGCGGTCCGACATTCGTGTGTGGTTGCGACCCAAATACAAAACGTATACTAATCGAGCTGCGTACATGTTGGCTGTTTGTTTTACGCCAAACCATCTGTTTCTTTACCGGAAGTTCGCCCACCTGTTCGCGACTCAAATTGCGGCTACGCAAGTCATGAATTGCGATTGCCGAGTTGCCTATTTCTGTCCTGCAAGTTTAGACAAGTTCGGTCTCCCCTAAATCATCGCGCCCTCTTTCCCTGCGCTGCAAGAACATTCGTAAGTGCCTGATAAGAGACCAGGGTCAACTCGCCACTCGCGACAAACGGCGGAGAATTGAGGCAACCGTGGGTTGTCGTTCAACTGAAATAAATCTGGCTTGGGTTTCTCGGCAACATTCAGGGAGTCTCCAGGGTGGCGTCTGATTATTCTTCATTCTGACCTGGCGCGCCAACACAACCGGCAATCCTCGTTGCTGAAGATCCGCCCACCTGGTTTCATCGGTAACTTGGTTGTAAAAAGACTTGCCCCATAAGTAGCGGTCCTTGTCTCGAAGGCAATAGCGTGCCGGGGTTGCTCGGACTACCTGATTCTTGAATTCAAGGTAGGCGTCCCACAATCGGTCGGTGAATCTGCGACTGGCCCACTCTTTAAACCTTCTAAGCTGGCCACAGACCCGCGCGTCATACACGGTGAAGTCCTCGGGATATAGGATTGTAAGAATCGCGGTGGCCGTGGGTAACGAAAAGCCCCAATCGCGCATGAGCACTCGAAGCCTTTCCTTCGGAGTTGGACTCTGCATTAGCGCCGACACCAAACACGCAACGCTCTCAGGATATGTCTGCCCTCGCACCCGTTGAAGGCGCTTCACATGCATATTCTTCGCACGATTCGCCTTCCAAATCAGGATGCAGTGAAAATCAAATAGTGAGAGTTCGCCGGTGTCTCTAAACCGATCCACCACCTCACCCAACAGGTAGGTTTCTAAGTGATAGTATTTGCGGTAGTCCATGCGTCGCGCCTGACGTCTGAGGTGAGCCACGAGCACCCGCCAGGGCGCTCGTTGGCTCGACCGAGTTGTTGGACTCAAAATCACCTCTTGGGCCTCTTGAATATCATCTCGTACTTGGCCGTTGTTGCGTACTCGCTGCCGGATGTAGCTCGCCGTGCAAAGACCAGCTCCCAACCTTCTTCTCCGAGGGTGTTGATCGTGCTTGCGAGTTCCATATCCGAAGGCGCTTCGATTCGATATTCCCACCTTTCGACTGGCTTGAACATGCTGAGGAGAGGAAATCCGAGCGCGACCAAAAGGAGAATAATAAGTATCCAGCCCTGACCATAGGAAATGCCACGTTTTAAAGGAGGAGCGCTGGCGATCGATGCGTTTGGTGATGCTGGTCGCGCCAGCGGGAGTGAAGCAAGCGCGGGTGGTGGGATACTGGTCAGTTGCCTTGTGCCGGGGTCAGGGATTTGTATCTGCTTGGCGCAAACCGGACAAGCGACCATCCGACCCGCGCCTTCTCGGTCCACAGACAAGCTTCCTCCACATTCAGGACAGTTGAACGTGATGTCTGCCATTTGATCCTCCCAAAGTCCAACTTAGGTTTACACGGCCTAATAGCCGTGTATTAAAGCCCCTTCTGTAAGGGGATTGTCTTGTCTTTTTTGCTGAAAATCAAGAATTTCCGTGAGAACAGGTCAGCGTATTGGACAGGAAAAGAGGGCACGGAGCGTATTTGTTAACGGGTCACACGAGTCATAGCTTGTCACGGGCGTAGCGATTCCAGAGAGCTTGAGGTGGACACGCAATCCGCGAAATCCGTGTCATCCGTGGATGGTTGCCGTTCGTGGCTCACTTCAAATCGGCACGATGCAGTCGGCGGCGTTGTGGCTCCCTTCAGCGTCGGAATTCAAGTCTGTTCACTGTCTGCCAATTCAGCTATGATTTGACTGCGATGAAAGACGGAAGCCCTGAATCACCCTCCGGCATCCCCCGCATCGAGTGGAACTTCGACAACGTGCCGGATTCCGAACTCGTGGCGTGTTGCTGGTGGGAGTATGCGCGTGAGTCCGAATTCATCCGGATGGGCATGCAGCGGTGGCGCGCGGAACCGACGCCTCAAGTGCGGGCGCAGAACAGGCGGTTTTTTGAACGTCTTTTCCGCGATCCCTACATGTTTCTTGCCGAGTGCATTGACACCAGCTGCGTCCCTGAGGCTCTCTCCAAAGGCGATCCGAGAACTGCGAGCTTCCCGAACCCGTGGCAAACACTTTCGCAACCGGAGCGCACGACAAAAAGGGGTCAGTCCGCTTTTTATCACGAGGCTGGCTAGATCGGCACGATGCACTCGGCGGCGTTGTGTCTCGGCGACGCGGTTTGAGTTTTTTCTTCTCAGGACGCACGCGCACCACGGCTCGCATCAAATCATCAAAACGCGATTCATTTTTTGGTGACGGGATTTTGCTTCTTTTTCATGGTAGTAGTCTAGTTACGGGAAAGCCATTGTCCGGCCTTGAAATAACGCAATCGTTGGGCATACTCTGACCAATCACAGGAAAGATGCCGCCTCGCCCACTTAAATTTCCAGCCACCTTAGCGAGCGTCCTTCGGTTTATACTACCCGAAAAGAGACCCGAAGATCGCATGAAAATCTACCGAGAATTTGTGCGTGGCAGTCTTTGGATTTCCAAGGGCATAGCACCAACTGATGACGAGGTTGCCGATTGTATAAACAATATAACAGAGAAAAAATTCCAACGCGCGCACCAAGTAGAAAATCTTGCACCGTTTATGAAACTATTTCTTCAGGATTATGAGGCATACAATCGGAAGAAACGCGCACAGGCGGGTGCAGCGAAGCGGTGGAGAAAAAAAGCGTAAGATTTTTCTTGCAGCCCCTTAAAGAGGGGTTGTTTTGTATCAAGCATCGGCGAACTTGCGCCAAGCATCCACAAACCTGCTGCAAGCATCCCCAAATCTGCATTTAGCATCCGGGAACCTGCGTCAAGCATTTTCGAGCCTCTGAAAAGGCCAATAACCACAAAATTCGCTGTGATATTGTGGCATTGGGTTTTGAAAGTCCCATGCGCGGACAAAGCGATTTGCCGCCAAAGACCGCTGCCAGTAGGCAGCACCTTTCTCCGTCAAGGCTTTCAAGGTCCTGGCGGCATTTTTTATGAGGTGAAACATGAATAGGACAACAGTTCGAGGCGCAGCGCAAAGGAGTCGATTGCGTTAGCGAGTGCGCGCGTGAAATACAAACAACTCAACCACGGGAGGAAGCCATGACACGCACCGGCAAGATCGCCCGACTGCCCCGCGAAATCCGCGAACAACTCAACCGTCGCCTCAGCGACGGCGAAAAAGGCAAGAAGTTGCTCAGGTGGCTCAATTCGTTGCCGCCGGTGCAAGCCGCGTTGAAGGCCGAGTTCGGCGGACGGTCGATTAACGAACCCAACCTGACAGAATGGAAACAGGGCGGCTACCGGGACTGGCTGGACCAGCAGGAAGCCAAAGATTTGGTCCCGCTGTTGGCCGACGAGGCCGACGAACTCAACCCCGCGACCGGCCCGCGGCTCACCGACCAGATGGCGGTCTGGGTGGCCGCCCGCCTCATGGTCGGGGTTCGGCGGTTGGCTGTCGCCGACCTGGACGATGCAGCCAAATGGAAGCTGCTGCACGAAACGGCTGCCGACATCGTGGCGTTTCGCAAGGGCGATCACAGCGGCCAGCGCCTCAAGCTCGACCGCGAATTGCTCGAACTCGACCGGGAACGGCTCGCGCAGAAAGATCAGGAAATGAAACTGGAGAGACAAAAGTTCCATCAGCAGACAATCGAGGCAGTGACGAAGGCGGCGAGGGACCCGGCCACACAGGCGATTTTGGCGGGCGACGGCAACAACGACGAAAAGACCGAGGCGCTCGGGCGCGCCATCTTCGGCGATCTTTGGGACAAAACATGATCACCCCAGCCTTTCGCTCCCGGACAGGTCAGCGCGCATTCGAGGAAGATGTCTTTCAACATCGCATAATGGCGCTGGTCGCGCGACGACAGTACGGCAAGACGACCATCGGCGCGCGGATCGCGCTCTTGAAAATGATGAAGGTCAAGGAGCATACCGTCATCTTCGGGTCAGTCAAACTCGATCTCGGGCGCGAGATGGTCCGCAAAGAAGCCGCGCAGGTCCAGCACGGATTCGCCATCCTGGCGAACAAGCGGCTCCAGACAGTGGATGCGCAAACCGGGAAACCGCTGACGGCTCTCAAGCCGGATGATTTTGCGGAGCTGTACGAGGCGCTCCGGCTGGAGTTCCGGTATTACCATTCACGAGCCGCTTATTCGCGGACGAAGGTGGTGGCGCTCACCCCGGAGGCCGTGGGCGAGACTGGCGATCTGATCGTTGACGAATTTGAGCGGGTCAAGCGCGGCCGCGAAGTTTGGGAAGCGATCAAGCCGTTCATTTCCTCAAACCCGGAGTACCGGTGCCTTTTCACGCTCACGCCGCCTGCCGACGACACGCATATCAGTTTCGAGATGTTCGCGCCGCCGATCGGCGCGGAGTTGCCCGTCAATCCGGCCGGTAATCTCTACCTATCCGGTGATGGGATTTGGGTGCGCATGATCACCGCCTACGACGCAGCCGCCGACGGCGTGATGCTCTACGACGACGACACGGGCGCGCCGATCACGCCCGAAGAATCGCGCAGGCGGGATTACGACAAGGACGCGTGGGATAGGAACTACGGCTGCAAATTCCTGCTTGGCGGTACCAGCGCGTGCGGGTTCGCTCAACTCGATACGGCGCAGAAACGCGGCGTCGGCCACTGCCAATTTTTCAGCGTCACAAGCGATCTGGAATTCGACACCGCGCTCGCGTGGATCGCCAAACAGGCCGGGACAGGCCCGGCCGGGATTGGGTTCGACGTCGCAACGACTACGGAAGGCACGAGCAATCCATCGTCGCTGGCCGTCGTCGAACGCTCGGGCGTCGAATACATCGTCCGGGCCGTGCTCAATTGGAAGACATGGGACCCGGCCGTAGCCGAGGAACGCATCGAGCGCGCTGTTCGCGTTATTGCCGCCCGAAAAGAAGGCGGCCCGGCCCGTCGGCTCTGCGTGGATGCCACCAACGAACGATATTGGGCGCAGGGGCTACGCCGCAAACTCAGCGCGCTATTGCCGGTCGAGCTGGTAGTCGCCAGCGAAACCATCGAACGACCTGGCGAACCGGAACCAATGACGATGAAACAGTACCTCGGCGGCCAGCTCGTCGGCGAACTCGACGACAATCATCTCTGGCTGCCGCCCGAACGCTATTTCCGTGAGGACTGGCGTCTTGTTAAAAAAGAAAAGGGCCAGTTCGTCTGCAAGCCGGATGTTGACGGCAAACACGGTGATACTTTCGATGCCTCCAAGCTCGGCTTGCGCGCCCTCAATAGCGGAAACGGCGGACTGACCGATGCCGACGTCCGCGCGCTGCGCATACTGCCGGATGAACCCCAATTCTACGAGCCGTCCACAACAGGGGAGCTCTTCTGGTGAGTCCAAAATGAAACGCAAACTGTCGATCCCGGAATTGAGACTCGACGCGGATCGCGTCCGGGGACGGGCCATGGTCGGATGCTTGTTTTGCTGCGAGTGGAAATCATCAACGGCATCCGCAGCCGGGGAAGCCGCCCAGCCGGGCGCACCGACCGGATTAAGCCAAATTAAGGTAAATTAAACCAAATGAAACCGTGGATGAGTTGGAACAACTGTAACGGCGGCGCAACGGCGAAGTCGTTCCGCCACCGATCAGCATGGAGGTGTCGCATTGATGTTGCATCGCGCCCAAGGCTGTTTTTGCGAAACGAACCCATTTGCCCGGCTACGGAAGCAGCGTGCTGTGAACGACATAGCTGGCCGGAGTGGCCATGACATTTCGCCCGAATCAAACCCAATCAAACCAGATCAAACCAGATGAAAGCCAGGTCGTGGTACAGTGTGAAAGTTGTAGCGGCGGTTTGTCGCCCCGACCCCTCGACCTCTCCCAGAGTCGAGTATGACCGCCGACGGACGTAATTTCGGCGGCTCGTTCACCCGGAAAGCTTTCGGGGCAGGGAGCGCCGCTACAGCAAACCGTACCAGTACCCGGCCATACCAGCACATTTCTCGGATGGGCAACCGAGCCTTTCGAGCACTCGGGCGAGTCCGGGGATCGTCATGCGCTGCTCCCCGGCGAAAACGGTCACTTCTTGAGCGCGTCCGCGCGCGTCGTGATGGAGACTTTCATCTCCACTTTTTCATTCGGATTATCACGGGCGTCGCGCGGCACGTTCACGATCTTGTCCGCAACATCCATTCCTGCGATGACGTTTCCAAACACCGTGTAGCCACCGTTAAGGGAACCGTTGTCCTTCACGTTGATGAAGAACTGGCTGCCGCTCGACGCTTTCTTCGGGTTGATCTGGTCAGGAAGCCGCGCCGTGGCCACCGTGCCGCGCTTATGCTCGCGTTTGATTTCCGCTTCGACCGTGTACCCCGGCCCGCCAGAGCCGTGCGTGCTGCGATCAGAGTTCTTGCTGTTGGGATCGCCGCCCTGAATCATGAAACCGGGGATGACCCGGTGAAACGTGGTGCCGTTGTAGAAGCCATCCTTCGCCAGCTTCTTGAAATTCGCCACCGTCTTCGGCGCGTCCTTGTCGTAGAACTCGATCACAATCTTGCCGAACTTTGTTTGAATCAGCGCCACTTCGTTAGTATCCGCCGCCATCACACAGGCTCCTTTCAGTAAACTTAACGCTACCGATACTCTCACGATTGTTTTTAGCCACTTCATTATTTGATCCTCCGTATCTTACTTGCCGAATCCTATCTGAATCGCTAGTTTTTGGCAAATGGTTCCCGACAACCAACCTGACCACGCGCCCGATGCCCCGCAGATTGACCTGACCAGCGACGAGTACTTCATGGGCGAGGCGTTGCGGCAGGCGCGCCTTGCTTACGATGCCGATGAAGTGCCCGTCGGCGCGGTGATTGTCCGCGACGGCAAAATCATCGCCCGCGCCTTCAACCAGGTTGAACTGCTGAAGGATGCGACGGCGCACGCTGAGATCCTGGCGATCACACAAGCGGCCAACGCGCTTGGTGACTGGCGGCTGGAAGGCACGACGCTGTTCGTCACCAAAGAACCGTGCCCGATG
>Ga0187886_1001121_pt1 | contig 26085 bp, 17 predicted proteins | sample June2016WEW_20_1_FD_133001 | JGI IMG/M metagenome (GOLD analysis project Ga0187886, IMG submission 133001) | Peatland microbial communities from SPRUCE experiment site at the Marcell Experimental Forest, Minnesota, USA - June2016WEW_20_150 | ecosystem: Environmental > Terrestrial > Soil >... | reverse complement strand
TGATTATGATGTTGATGGAACTACCGCTGTTGCGCTTGTATATTCATTCCTGAAAGAACAATATTCAAATGTAGATTACTATATTCCCGACAGGTATAAGGAAGGCTATGGCGTCTCATTCCTGGGAATTGACTTTGCAGTTGAGAATCATTGCAGGCTGGTAATTACACTCGACTGCGGCATCAAGGCCGTGGAGAAGATTAAGTATGCCAGATCCAAAGGTATTGATGTTATAGTATGCGACCATCACTACCCGGGATCCGAAATACCTGCAGCGATCGCCGTCCTTGACCCAAAACAACCCGGATGCAGCTATCCTTATAAAGAGCTTTCAGGATGCGGTGTGGGTTTTAAGCTGATTCATGCCTATTCCAGGATTCAGAGCATCCCTTTCAGTTCCATCGCTAATTACCTCGACCTTGTTGCAGTGAGCATTGCTTCAGATATCGTACCGATAACCGGCGAAAACAGGGTTCTTGCATACTTCGGGCTGAAACAGCTTAACGAATCACCGCGCATAGGATTAAAGGAGATCATAAGGGAAGCTGAGGTATTCAGGGCTCTTACAGTTGAAGATGTGGTTTTTAAAATAGGTCCCAGGATAAATGCAGCCGGCAGAATGGAGGCAGGGAGCAAAGCCGTGGAGCTGCTTATATCCCATGACGTCAAAGAAGCAGAAGAAATAAGCAAGGAGATCAGCAGCTTTAATAACGAACGCAGAAGCATCGACCGGACCATAACTACTGAAGCCATGAGAATGATCTCAGAGGATCAGCGATCAGTTAATGCCCGGACAACAGTGCTTTACAATCCATCCTGGAAAAAAGGAGTAATAGGAATTGTGGCATCGCGACTTATTGAGACTTACTACCGGCCAACCGTTATCCTTACTGAATCGAATGGCTTTGCCACCGGATCTGCCAGATCAGTTCAGGGTTATGACCTTTACCAGGCTATTGAAGCCTGCAGCGATCTTCTGGAAAGTTTCGGCGGACATATGTTCGCTGCCGGACTAACCCTGAAGAAGGAGAATATCCAGCCATTCATCGAAAGGTTTGAGCAGTTCGTGAACAGCACAATAACTGAGGACCAGCTTCTTCCAAGGGTATTTATCGACACTGAGCTCACATTCAATGAGATAAACGACGAGTTTTTTAGGATAATGAGCCAATTCCAGCCCTTCGGCCCTGAAAATATGTCACCTATTTTTGTTTCGAGAAATGTTTTTGATACAGGCACTGGCAGAATGGTCGGGTCAAACGGCGAACATCTTAAGCTTGACCTCTGCCAGGAGTCATATACAGTCAAATCAATTCCGGCAATAGCATTTAATCAGGCTAACCATTTTGAGTATATTAAAGGAGGCAACCCGTTTGATATTTGCTATTCATTGGAAATGAATGAATTCCGCGGAAACAGAAATCTTCAGATCAATATCCGCGATATCAGAACTCCGGAGGATAAATAAAAAAGGGACTGCAACCGGGCAATCCTTCGACAATCAGCGCCCCCTTTGAAGAGGGTCGGGGGGATGTAAAGGTCTTCAGTTACACATTCAGGAAAGTAATGCATAATAAATAAGCGTTCTGTTCAAAACCTTATTCTGATTTGTAGCTTTATTTCATCGCTGAAGTTTTCAATTCCGTTTGTCTCAGCGATACTCGTAAAACCATATTTAATTCTCATTTCACCGAAATGGCCAACATCGAATTTTGCCATAATGTAACTGCGGCTTCCATCTCCTGATAATGCCGGGATGCTGAAACTGTACAATAAATCATTTTCATAAATGTACAATCTTGAATCCCAGCTATCTGTGCTGAAGAGGCAATATCGAAACCAGAATGTCAAAGGCGCTCTCCTGAATTTGTAATAAAAGTCCTGCAGCAGAAGCACACCGCTGCTCCTTTCAGGATAAGCCTTTTTATAGCTTATCCTGGTAGTAAATACAGATTTATCTTCCGGTGTGTATCTGAACATCCATTTGAAGGTCCGGCTTTCTGACCCCTTGATGCCAGCCACTCCTGAAGTTTTCTGATCATTTATCATCGAATGCCTGTAATCGTATGATAACTCAAAACTGAGCTTTTCTGAAGGCAGGTATCGCATCACTATTCCTCCTTTGCCTGACATTGAAGGGAAGCTGCACCTGTACTTAAGCCATGGATAATGAGCGACATCATATCCAGCCAGGAGGAAAAGATGTTTTGCAGCCTCAAAACTGAAATTCCCTGTCATTCCCTGCTCATTGGCTGAAGATGAACTGTTCCCCGGACCCTTCCCGTTAAAGGTTGTAAATCCGGACGAGTATTTCCTCCATAAGACATTTATTCCAAGCCTGTCGGAAGGTCGGAGAGTAACGCCGTTAACCAACGCAATACTCCTGAAATTATTCACTGACATCTCCCCGTAAATAAATATTCTGCCTGTAACAGTACTATAATTAATTGACAGTAGCCGGTTACATTTTCCTTCAAAGTCATATATGCTTTCCGGGTCATCTGCATCCTTATGCAACGGAATTGAAAATCCGGTTTCCGACCAGCTGGCTCCAATCCTCATGAACCTGAAATTATAAGATAGGCTCATTCCATATGCTGTTTCAGTAAGAAGGTCTTTCTTTTGCAGTAGTGATGAAGTGTTATGAAGTCCTGCCTTATAGATGCTGCTGATGAATGAAATTGCTGAATCGGTTGTTAATACTGGAGTTGCATCAATCCTGTTCCGGGAATAAAATAATATCATTTCTAAGTTTCTGACTGAAAGTTCTGCTGCTGCACCCCTGAAAAAGTTATTTTCATCAGTTGATGTGTAAGGTTTTAGATTGTCTCTTATAGTCATGAACCCTGGTGCGGTCAGATAAATTCCGGTCCGCATTGCGGTATTAATGCAGGTACCTGCACCGAACTTTAATGAGAAATCGCCTATAATTACTTTTTTAACAAGTCCTTTCCCGGAATATAATGCATGTGCAGACAGAAATTCAGGAAGCGCCGGAGATCCGGTAAGGAATTTTTCACCGGCATCTTTTTCAGTTGTAAAGCCTGCGGAAAACCTTCCTGCGGAGATCTTGTATTTTGCAAGGATTTTATATGGAGAGCCGAGTGATGAAGTATCATTTTCACCAGGTTTTACAATTAAGTTAGTTAAAAGTGTATTTCGTACACTTAAACTGTCATAATAGCCGGCGTCATTTTCTTTAAGTGAAATAAATGGGGACATCATTTCTACGGTATGCTGATCATAACCGGGGATAGCTGCTATTTCATATATAGAAACAATATTCCCGGTCCTTTTGATATAATCGGCAAGTGACCTTATCTGGAAATCTGACAGGAAAAACAACCTTGTCAGATCATTCTCATCCATCAGATTTATTTTTACGGGATCCTCCATCAGATCATTAAGATAATCAAGATAAACAGCTGCAGCCTCAGGATCACTATCCTCTGCAGCAAGCTCTTCTGCGATGTCAAAGATTATTTCAGGGATTTTACCAGTCTGACAGAAAGAATTACAAGTGATAAATAGCAGCGCAGAAAGGGTTAATATTTTATTTATTTTTTTTACCAATTTAAGTTGGTTTTTATAATTAATCTTTTGTTTCACAAAGTTGCACAGAGAAGGCACTCAGTTACACAGAGATTATAAAACATATCTTCTGATTCCATTCTTAAGAATCGTTACATTGAAATTGATCAATAATCCAATTTGTTTTTGTGAAAATTTCAGGTAAGTCAGTACCTGCGCCTCATGTATCGGATTGAATTCATCGACTACTTTTAATTCAATAACGACAGTCTCTTCAACCAGAATATCTATCCGATAGCCGCAATCTAGTTTTATATCTTTATATACTACAGGTATAGGTACTTGTCTTTTTATACTTAATCCCGCCTTAATTAATTCAAAGGCCAGGCACTGCTCATATGCAGATTCAAGTAATCCTGGACCAAGATTCCTATGAACTTCAATTGCACAACCAATAATTTTCTGAGTAATTTCATTTCTTTCCATAATATTATTATTTGATTAACTCTTTGTTTCTCTGAGTTTCTCTGTGTCTTCTCTGTGATTCTTAGTGTAAATTCATCCTTATTGAACTTCGCAGCTGCTTTGCGCATTATGCGGTTAATATTTTTAATTCACCGGATTTTAAAGATTAACGACACCGATGAAGACACACCAAGTCTGTCGTGCATTGAAAAACCCATATCAATTTTCAGCGATTTCAGTAGATATCCCAGCCCGAAGCTGAATGATGAATTATCGGTGCTGAACCCTCCCCTGATCCATAGTTTTTCTACGGTTTCGTACTCGAAGCCGGCTCTGAAGATCAGTTTTTCATTTGAGCTCATTTCAGCCTCAGCACCTGCAAAGAGAGTTTTACTCAGATCTATCCCTGCTCCGGCCGTAATTGCTGACGGCAATAAGGATTTCCTGATTGAATTCGGAACCGGATTAAAAAGATGGATGACGGCCGTCACTTTTTCAGACAGACTAAAAGCTACTCCCCCTTCAAATGTCAGGATACTTATATTATCGTATTCTCCCGGCACGAATTCAGAGAAATAGTCGACCTGAACTCCGGCCGAAATTTTTCTGTTCAGCGGCATCCCGCAGGAAATGCCTCCCATATTTCTTTTGAATTCAGGATAACCGAAATTTGAATAAATGACGCCAACAGAGCTTTTCCCGGCCGGAAATATCAGTCCGGCCGTACATGTTCCAAGCTCTGATATTCCGAACCGGTTCTCGTAGTTCACTCCGGCTGAAAACGATTTATTGAATGCCAGAAGGGACTGACTCGAAAATGATGACCAGAACCCGCACTTCATTATGCATGCCAGTCCCGTTCCTCTCTCTCCGGCCCCGGCACGCAAAGTGAACGGATTACCCAAGACGGCGGAAGAGAAGAGAAAAACAGCAATCAACGAAACAATTATCTTGTGCAGCGAGAACAAGTGTTTCAGTTATAAAGCACCAATTTATAAAAATAAATCAATCCAATTCCGGATTGATTTAAAATATTTTCTCTGTGGCTCTCTGTGCTTCTCCCTGGAGCCCTGTGTAACAAAAAGAATTAAAAGAACTTACACAGAGTCCCGATAGCTATCGGGACACAGCGGTTGCGCTGAGTTACGTAGAAAAATCAATTAGTTAGTTTTATACTCGAATTTGACTTTTTTAAGCTCTTCGTTGGCTTCAACAATCTTTTTCTTGAGGCTCTCCTTATATTTAATCACCTCTTTCATGATCTTTTGATCACCGGCGCCGATTATCTGGACAGCAAGGATTCCAGCATTATGAGCACCATTGACTCCGACAGTGGCAACCGGAATTCCCGGAGGCATCTGGAGAATGGATAAAATTGAATCCAGTCCTTCCAGAGAAGCTTTGATAGGGACACCAATCACCGGCACCGGTGTCATGGCTGCAATCACTCCGGGAAGGTGGGCAGCCATTCCGGCTGCTGCAATTATAACTTTTATTCCCCTCTCAGAGGCTCCTTCAGCAAAAATCCTGACCTCCTCCGGCGTTCTGTGAGCCGAAAGGGCATTCATCTCGAATGGTATTTTGAAATCATTCAGGACCTGAGCAGTTTTCTCCATTACAGGCAGGTCGGATGTGCTTCCCATTATGATGCTAACAACTGGTTTCATTGTAAAAAATTAAATTAAACTTCATGGCCAGAGCAAAAATAAGCTATTATTTTCATATTTTCGCACCGGCTTCCGATCCAAATAAATCCATTATGAGAGAAACAGTTATACGCGATAAAAAATTCAGGGAAATGATATCAAGCGAGGATATCAGCAAAAGAATTGGTGAAATGGCTGAAGAGATCAATCGTGATTATAAAGGTAAGGATGTGGTTTTTCTGGGGATCCTCAACGGCGCTTTCCTGTTCGCCGCCGATATCTTTAAAAAGATCAACCTTAAAGCCCGCATTTCTTTTGTTAAGCTTGCATCCTATCAGGGAACAATGTCGTCAGGTTCTGTGAAGGAACTTATCGGCTGGAATGAAGATATCAAAGGTATGGAAGTGATCGTCCTCGAAGATATTGTCGATACCGGTCATACTCTTGAGCTTGTCATCGGGGAGCTTAAGGTAAGAAAGGTATCCGGGGTAAAGATCGCCACTCTTCTTTTCAAGCCTGATGCCTACAAGAAAAAAATACCTGTTGATTATATTGGATTCAGGATACCCAACGACTTCGTAGTGGGCTATGGTCTTGATTATGATGGTTATGGACGGAACCTTCCCTCAGTATATACACTTATTGAATAAATCAAAACAACTATTTTCTATTTTTTAATTAAACAAGTTTTATGATTAATTTTTTGATTTTTGGCCCTCCCGGATCGGGCAAGGGAACACAGTCTGTCAAACTTGCAGAAGAATTCAACCTCAGGCATCTTTCGACAGGTGATATGCTGAGAGCGGAAATTTCTGCAGGAACTGAGCTTGGTAAAAAGATGAGCTCGATCATGTCGAAGGGAGAACTGGTGCCTGATGAAGTTGTAATTGAAATGATAGCAGCTAAGATCGACAGCACAAAGGGAGTTGCCGGTTTCCTGTTTGACGGTTTCCCGAGAACCGTTGCCCAGACTGACGAGCTCGGGAAAATGCTTAATGCCAGGGGAATGAAGATTGACAGCATGCTTGTTCTTGAGGTTGATCATGATGAACTTGTAAAGAGACTGATCGCCAGGGCAGAGCTGTCCGGAAGACCGGATGATAAGGATCCTGCCGTGATTGAGAACCGGATCGATGTTTACAGGGCCAAAACTGAACCTATAATAGATTATTGCCGTAAACGAGGAATATATCAGCCTGTGGATGGAATGGGAACGATTGAAGATATATTCAAAAGGCTTTCAGGATATATGAAGAAATACCTGGTATAGATAATAAGCTGACTGAATGAAATATGGAATAGGAGAGTTGGCTAGCTGGAGACGGAGTGATTTAAATACTTACTACTTCTCACGCCCTCCCGCCCTCAACCAGTCACATCTCCTCTTTAAAAACCACTTTATCAGTTAATAAAATAAGCAAATTGCTTTAATATTATGTCTGGTTCCAATTTCGTCGATTATATTAAAATATTCTGCCGTGCAGGGAACGGAGGTGCCGGTTCGGCTCATTTGCGAAGAGAGAAATTTATCCCCAAGGGAGGTCCCGACGGAGGTGACGGAGGCCGGGGCGGACATATCATCCTGCGTGGGAACGACCAGATGTGGACCCTGCTTCACCTTAGATACCAGCGCCATATATTTGCGGGCAATGGTGTCGATGGAGGTAAACAACAATCGACAGGAGCTGATGGCAGGGATGTCATAATAGAAGTTCCGCTCGGTACCGTCGCAAAGAATGGAGAAACAGAAGAATTCATCTTCGAAATAACCGCTAATGGCGAGGAAAAGATCCTTGCTAAGGGCGGCCGTGGAGGACAGGGCAACGTACATTTCAAATCTTCAACAAACCAGACTCCGAGGTATGCTCAGCCCGGGGAACAGGGAATTGAAAACTGGTATATTCTTGAATTAAAAATTCTTGCCGATGTCGGGCTTGTCGGATTCCCGAATGCCGGCAAATCGACTCTTCTGTCGGTTGTTTCGGCAGCAAAGCCTAAAATTGCTGATTACGCCTTTACTACTCTGACACCAAACCTTGGTATTGTGAGCTACAGGGACAATAAATCGTTTGTGATGGCCGACATCCCGGGAATTATTGAAGGAGCTCACGAAGGAAAGGGCCTGGGAATAAGATTCCTCAGGCACATTGAAAGGAATTCAGTCCTGCTCTTTATAATTCCTGCCGATACCAGGGATATAATAAAGGAATATGAAATCCTTATCAATGAATTAAAAATGTACAACCCGGAACTGCTTGATAAAAACAGGATTCTGGCAATTTCAAAATCCGACCTGCTCGATGAGGAGCTTATGAACGATATGAGGAAAGATCTGCCCGATGTTCAGCGGGTTTTTATATCATCTGTAACAGGCTTGGGTCTTACGACACTGAAAGACATGCTCTGGAAAGTACTTAACAACTATTGATAAATATCTATGTTTCAGCACCTTGACCAGCAGCTCTTCCTGTTCCTGAATTCGCATAATTCGCCATTCTGGGACACTGTAATGTATACCTTAAGCGGTCGTGTTATCTGGGCCCCTCTTTACCTGGCCGTTCTGTTGTACCTTGGTTTTACATATAAAAGAAAATTCCTTGTCATTATTCTTTTTATAATACTCGCAGTTACACTGGCCGACCAGGTTTCAGTGCAGCTCTTTAAAAATATTTTTCACCGGCTCAGGCCCTGTCATGAACCGTCTCTGATGGGAATGATTCATCTTGTAAAAGGAGAATGCGGAGGGCTCTACGGGTTCATTTCATCCCATGCCGCAAATTCTTTTAATGTGGCCTTTCTGAGCCTTATGTTCATTAAAAAAAGATGGTATACTATAAGCATAATCCTCTGGGCATCGGCTATCAGTTATAGCAGGGTATACCTGGGGGTTCACTATCCGGGCGATGTAATCTGCGGAGCAATTGTCGGTGCATTTATAGGATGGGGAGTATATAAACTGTATGAATTGACTGATAAGAAGATACTTTTTAATAAGGAATAAAACAATTCAATCACTGTTATCTTTTCAAAAATGAATTGTCTAAGTCTTTCTTCCACAGATCCCTTCTTCAACCTTGCAGTTGACGAATACCTTCTCAAAAGCAGTAACGAAGAGTATCTGATCCTTGGCATCAACAGTCCGGCGGTGATAATAGGCAAGCATCAGATACCTCACCGGGAAACGGATGCCAGATATATCGCCATGAATAATATCCCTGTAATAAGGAGGATCTCCGGCGGCGGTACTGTATTTCATGATCAGGGGAATCTTAATTTTTCATTCATATCAAACAGCGCACCCGGGAAGCAGGTTGATTTCAGAAAATACATGCAGCCTGTAATAAAATTTCTTGCCACAGCAGGAGCCGGCGTTACGTTTGAAGGGAAGAATGACCTTAAAATCAATGGTCTCAAAATCTCAGGAAATGCTGAGCATGTTTGGCGCAACAGGGTACTTCACCACGGTACTCTTCTTTTTGATTCGAAGCTGGATATTATGAAAAAATCGTTGAAGAAAGATAATTCATGCTACCTTTCCCGCGCTGTTGCATCAAATCCCTCGCAGGTAACAAACCTGAAAGATCATCTGATTTCAATTAATAATATAAATGAACTGAAACAGAAAATGCTTCTTTTTTTCATTGGCCAGGATGATAAAAATTCAGACATAAGTCTTTCCGGCAAAGAAATTACAGAAATCAATAACCTTGCAGATTCAAAGTACAGGACATGGGAATGGAATTATGCCTACGGACCTTCTTACCAGTTCATGAACAAGCTGAAAATCAACGGAAGATCAGTAAATATTCATCTCACTGTCAGCGATGGGGTAATTCAGGAATGCATAATTGAGGGATCAGAACTAATGAACGGAGTTGCAAGGAAACTTGCCGGATGCAGGCATATGCCACGAGATTTATCATCCGTCTTAAGGAAGGAAAAAGTTTTTCTGAATGATGATGAGCTCTTTACTTTTTTTTAGAAATTAATCCGAATGAACGGAATTGTCTTGAAATAACATTTCTGTATGAATATTCTGAAATCAATAATTGTCTGGCTGGCAGGGATTGCGATTATGCTTATCTTCCTTCCGGTTACATTTATTGTATGGCTGCTGGCTCTTCCGTTTGACAGGAACAGAACTATTACTCACTGGCTGCTGATATCCCAGGGCTGGGTCATATCACACCTTCTCCCGATCTGGAAAATAAGCATTGAAGGAAGAGAAAAGGCAAAGCGCGGAACAACCTATGTTATTATCTGCAACCATCAGTCCATACTTGATATCCTGGTACTTAATTGTCTGAGATACAAATTCAAATGGATATCCAAGTCTGAAGTCTACGGCGTGCCGGTGCTGGGCTGGTACGTTAAGATGGCAGATTATATCACAGTTGACAGGAAAGACCTGGTGAGCAAAGGGAAAATGATAGAAGAATCCTATGAATGTCTTAAGAAAAATGTTTCAATAATGATTTTCCCTGAGGGCACGCGTTCCATCGACGACTATCAGATCGGCTTATTCAAGAAAGGCGCTTTTCTGCTTGCAATAAAAACCAGAACGCCAATATTGTCGGTTATAATGGATGGGACAGGAAGTGTCCTGCCAAAGCATGGAATAATATTCGGCGGGTTTCATAAAATTGACATCAGGGTGCTCGATCCTGTCAGCCCTGAATCTTTCGGAACAGATGACTGCGAAGTACTTGCCATAAAATTTCAGGAAATGATGAAGGAGGAGCTCCAGAAACTCAGGAATGAAAGAGGCAGCAAATGATATCTCCCGCATCATACAGAAGGATCCTTCATAAAATGGGATATTATGATTACCAGCAGGGACTTATATACCGTCATTTAAACCAGGGTAATGGCTGGCAGGGCCATGAAAAACGCTGCAGGGATTTTATCATTAAAGCTGCTGATCTTTATCACCCCGAAAAAATAACAGTCCTTGGCAGCGGGTGGCTTCTTGAGCTGCCGCTCACTGAACTGGCGGAAAGGACAAGGCATATTTGCCTGATCGATATAATTCACCCGCCTGCAGTGAAAGACCAGGTAAAAAAATTGAAAAATGTTGAACTTTCTGAACAGGATATATCCGGCGGTCTCATTGAAAAGGTCTGGCAAAAAGCCGGCAATCGCACCTTCTTAAATAAGCTCAGATCCCTTGAAGAGATTGAAGTGCCTGAATTCAGGCTGGAAGATCCGGGGACCATTATTTCACTTAATATTATGACCCAGCTTGAGGCAATGCCGTTAAGAATTCTCAGCAAAAAGGCCAGGACAGGCGAAGCAGATCTTTTTAATTTCAGGAAGAACATCCAGGAAAGCCATTTAAGGTTCCTGAAAAGGCATAAGTCAATTCTCATAACGGACACGGCAGAAATATTTACTGATTCCTCCGGCAATGTCTCTGAGGTTAAGACTGTGATAACTGATCTGCCTGAAGGCATTGTGCAGGAAACCTGGAAATGGGACTTTGATCTAAAAGGATTGGATTATAGCAGGAAGCGTTCTGTAATGGAGGTAGTGGCAATAATTTTTTGATCCAGATGGAAAGAGATGAACTGAAAGAAAAATATTTCAATGAGGCTGCCTCATACGGAAACAAAGCCGGGAAAGAGGGGAAAACACTTCTTATTTTATCTGCTTTGCGGCTGGTGACTTTTATTGGCGGATTTGTCCTGGTCTGGTATGCTTTTACCTTTTCAGCCTTAGCCGGTTCTGTCTCCCTGTTATCAGTTATAGCCATCTTTCTTTACTTGCTCCATTGCTATTCGGTGCACACATCCCGCAAAGAGTATCTGGGTAATCTTGAGATCATAAACAGGAATGAAGCAAAAGCCCTTGAAGGAGATTTCACGATGTTTGAGAACGGAAGCTCATTTGCCCGGACAGGCCATGATTTTTCTTGCGATCTTGATATTTTCGGTTCCGCCTCTCTTTTCCAGTACCTCAACAGAACCTGCACAGGCTATGGTCGTGAGGTTCTTGCAGGGTGGCTTTCGGATCCATATTCTGTCTCGTCTTTACTGGAACTCAGGCAGAAGACAATTGCCGAGATATCGGCTAAACAATCCTGGAGACAAAATTTTATGGCCACCGGGATGAATAAAAGCCTGGATAAGGAACACATTTCAGGCCTGACAGCATGGCTGACTAAAGAACCTTTTATAAATTCCACTGTTCTAAGGAAGACGATGATCCTGGTGCTCCCGGCACTGACACTGATCTCGCTTGTTTTGATTATTGCGGGCATGGTTCATTATTCTGTTTTTGTCTCTCTTGTCATTATTAATTCTTTTATTATTTTCTTTTATCTCAGGCGGTCATCTGCCATCCATGAGGAATTGACAGGAAGGTTCAGATTTCTCTCGTCACTTGGCAATCTTCTTGAACATATTGAAAATGAGTCGTTTGAGTCGCCTCTCATCAACCGGATGAAAGCCGGAATCACAGATGGGAACAAATCAGCCGTTTCCTCCCTGAATGAGCTCAGCAGGATAATCAGGGCATTCGACAGCAGGCTGAATATAATAGTTGGTTTCGTTTTAAACGGTTTGTTATTGTGGGATTTACATTGCATCTGGCGGCTCGAGAGATGGAGATCACTTTATAGCAGCCCGTTCCCATCCTGGCTTGAGATGCTGGGCCAGATAGATGCATTTATAAGTCTGGGGAATTATGCTTATAATAATCCCGCATTTGCATTTCCGGTTTTATCAGAGAATGGTATTCCATTTTATGCCAGGCAGATAGGTCATCAGCTTATAGATCCGGCCAAAAGGATATCCAATGATTTTGTTCTTCCCGGAAAAGGGAAGATCTGCATAATCTCAGGTGCAAATATGGCAGGCAAGAGCACATTCCTCAGAAGCGTGGCTGTAAATTATATCCTTGCAATGGCCGGAGCGCCAGTTTGTGCGGCTGAATTGCATTTTATACCTGTCCGGTTGTTTACAAGCATGCGCACCACCGATTCGCTTTCATCGGGTGAATCATATTTTTATGCAGAGCTGAAAAGGCTTAGGTCAATTGAGGAAAAGCTTATTGCGGGAGAAAATGTTTTTTTCATTCTGGATGAGATTCTTAAAGGGACGAATTCAGAGGATAAGAGCCAGGGATCGAAATTATTCATCAGCCGGATAATAACTCTCGGAGGTACAGGCCTTATTGCAACTCATGACACTTCACTTGGCGCCATGGAAAAAGATTACCCTGATGTAATAATAAACAAATGCATTGAAGTCGATATTGACGGAGAGAATATCAGCTTCGATTACAAACTGCGTGATGGCATTGCCAGCAAAAAAAATGCAGTTCTCTTAATGAAGCAAATGGGGATACTCGGTTGATAGGTGTTATTTCTCAATTAAAATATTCCGCCTGTTATTAAATAATTTTAGCCTTGTCACTGTAATTCATTTTCAGTCATTTATCAATCGTTAGCGGATGATAAATCAGACCGATTGTTGAAAAATTGGTTAATAGTAACATCTCTATTTGACTATATTTGCGCAAAATTTCTGCAAAATGTCGGTCGTAGGATATTCAGAAGAACATATTAAAACCCTGGAATGGAGAGAGCATATCAGGCTGAGACCAGGTATGTACATAGGCAAGCTTGGTGACGGTTCATCGCAGGATGACGGTGTTTATGTCCTGCTGAAAGAAGTGATGGATAATGCCGTTGATGAGTACATGATGGGATTCGGGAAGAAAATTGATGTCTCGATAATTGGAAGAGAAGTAAGGGTGCGTGATTATGGCCGCGGAATACCTCTCGGCAAGGTGCTCGATGCCGTTTCAAGGATGAACACCGGGGCTAAATACGATTCCAAGGCATTCAAGAAGTCGGTCGGACTTAACGGTGTCGGAGTAAAAGCAGTAAATGCTCTTTCATCCAGATTCATTATCAGATCAATACGCGACGGCCAGATAAAAGTGATTGAATTCGCGCATGGCCTGACCGTCAAGGATCACCCGCTAAAAGCCACTACTGAAGAGAATGGCGTCGAAGTGATTTTCGAGCCGGATGAAGCTTTGTTCGGCAACTTCTTCTACATTTCGGAGTACGTAGATTCATTGCTGAAAAACTACGTCTACCTCAATTCCGGACTGATAATCAATTTCAACGGCAATAAATTCTTTTCAAGGAACGGTCTTGTCGACCTCCTGAATGAGAACATGAACAAGGAAGGACTCTATCCTCTCATTCATCTTGAGGGCGATGATATTGAAATGGCTTTTACACACGGCCTCCAGTATGGAGAAGATTATTACAGCTTTGTAAACGGTCAGAACACTACCCAGGGAGGTACTCACCTTATTGCTTTCAGGGAAGCGATCGTGAGAACAATCAGGGATTTTTACAAGAAGGATTACGATGCAGCCGATATACGTTCATCCATCATTGCTGCAATAAGCATAAAGGTTGAAGAACCGATATTCGAATCACAGACCAAGACCAAGCTGGGATCAAAGGATATGGGACCGGAGGGACCTTCGGTCCGAACATTCATTACAGAGTTCATCAAGAAGCAGCTTGATGATTACCTTCATAAAAACTCCGAGACTGCCGGGATCCTTCTGAAAAAAATACAGGACTCAGAAAAAGAGAGAAAAGCGATTTCATCTATTCAGAAACTTGCAAGGGACAGGGCAAAAAAGGTGAGCCTTCATAATAAGAAGCTGAGAGATTGCAGGATCCATTATAATTCAAATGATACAGACAGGCTCGACTCAACAATATTCATTACAGAGGGCGACTCTGCCAGCGGATCGATCACCAAATCGAGGAATGTTGAGACACAGGCAGTCTTCAGCCTTCGGGGCAAGCCGCTTAATTCATTCGGACTTACCAAAAAGATCGTTTACGAAAACGAAGAGTTCAACCTGCTCCAGGCAGCATTGAACATTGAGGACGGCATTGAGAACCTGCGCTATAACAATGTGGTGATTGCCACTGATGCCGATGTCGACGGAATGCATATCAGGCTTCTTCTTCTCACCTTCTTCCTGCAATTCTTTCCTGAGCTGGTAAAAAAGGGGCATGTTTATATTCTGCAAACTCCTCTTTTCAGGGTCAGGAATAAAAAGGAAACCAGGTATTGCTATTCACAGGATGAGAAAACTAAAGCTATCAAAGCTTTGGGACCGGAGCCAGAGATCACCAGATTTAAAGGTCTGGGTGAAATATCGCCTGACGAATTCATCCATTTTATCGGGAAAGATATGCGTCTGGAGCCGGTGAGGATGAAAAAGGAAGATACCATAAATGGTTACCTGGAATTCTTTATGGGAAAGAATACCAATGAAAGACAGGACTTCATAATTGAAAACCTCAGGGTTGAACAGGATATTGCTGAAGAGGAAAAGGTAAAGTAAAAACAGGAAGCACATTGTGTGATTATGGACGATTTTGAACTGGAAACTGAAAAACCTGAAAGAGCGGAAGATATTCCTCAGGGGCCTGTAGCCCTTCATACTGTGACAGCTTTATCGGGGATGTACCAGAACTGGTTCCTCGACTATGCTTCCTATGTCATTCTGGAGCGTGCAGTCCCTGATCTCAACGATGGCCTCAAGCCTGTTCAGAGGCGTATCCTTCACTCAATGAAAAGGATGGACGACGGGAGATTCAACAAGGTCGCCAATATCATCGGCCACACCATGCAATTCCACCCTCACGGTGATGCTTCAATAGGCGATGCGCTTGTCCAGCTGGGTGAAAGAGATCTGTTAATTGACACACAGGGTAACTGGGGAAACATCCTTACAGGAGACTCAGCAGCAGCTCCCCGATATATTGAGGCACGGCTATCAAAATTTGCACTCGATGTTGTCTTCAATCCAAAAACAACCGAATGGAAGCTTTCGTACGACGGTAGAAATAAGGAGCCTGTCGCACTGCCGGTCAAATTTCCGCTCCTTCTTTCACTGGGTGTTGAAGGAATTGCTGTAGGGCTTGCATCTAAAATACTTCCGCATAACTTCAATGAACTTATCGATGCCACCATCGATTATCTTCAGGGAAAGGGTTTTGTCATCTACCCCGACTTCCCCACAGGGGGCTTCATTGATGTCTCAAGGTACAACGATGGTCAGCGCGGCGGTGTTGTCAAGATCAGGGCAAAGATTGAAAAGATAGATAAGAAAGAGCTGGTTATCACTGAGATACCCTTTGGGAAGACTACATCATCACTTATTGAATCGATCATAAAAGCAAGTGAAAAGGGAAAAATCAAGATCAAAAAGATCGATGACAACACCTCTTCCAATGTCGAGATCGTAATTCAGCTTATGCCGGGTGTTTCACCCGATATGACTATAGATGCGCTCTATGCATTTACTGATTGTGAATATTCCATATCTCCAAATACATGTGTAATTTCTGGTAACAAGCCTTCTTTTATGGGTGTAAGCTCAATCCTTAAGCATTCAGCGGACCGCACTGTTGAGCTGCTAAAAGCCGAGCTGGAGATAAGAAAGGCAGAATTGCAGGAGGAATGGCATATGTCGTCGCTTGAAAAGATCTTCATCGAGGAACGGATCTACCGCGACATCGAGGAATGCGAGACATGGGAAGCTGTTATAACCGCTATTGACAAAGGTCTTAAACCATTTAAAAAGAGACTGTTAAGGGAAGTGACCCGCGAGGATATCATTAAGCTTACTGAAATTAAGATAAAAAGAATTTCAAAGTTTGACGTCAGGAAAGCCGATGAGCATATCAGGGGACTTGAGGCAGAGCTCGAAGAGGTGAAAAACCACCTGAAGAATATTATTCCTTATACTATCAATTACTTCAAACAGATTAAGAAAAAATATGGCAAGGGGCGGGAGAGAAAAACCGAGATCAGGAGTTTCGATACTATCCAGGCTGCTAAGGTTGTTGCCAACAACGCAAGGCTATATATAAACTATAAGGAGGGATTTATCGGGACGGGCCTGAAGAAGGATGAGTTTGTGTGCGAGTGTTCCGATATTGACGATATAATTGTTATCAGGAAAGACGGCGTATATCTCATAACAAAGGTAGCCGATAAGGTATTTGTCGGGAATGATATAATATATGCTCAGGTATTCATTAAGAATGATGAGAGGACCATCTATAATATAGTATACCAGGATGGCAAGGATGGACCGTTGCTTGCAAAACGATGCGCGATCACAGGGCTCACGCGCGATAAGGAGTACAATTTAACCAGGGGCAAAGCCGGTTCGAAGATCGTTTATTTCAGTGCAAACCCGAACGGAGAGGCAGAGGTCATAAAGGTATATCACAAACCGAAGGCCCGGCTGAAAAAGCTGGAATTCGAATTTGATTTCGGACAGCTTGGCATCAAGGGTAAATCCTCAATGGGCAATATACTTACCAAGAATGCTGTGCATAAGATAGCGCTGAAGGAGAAGGGATTATCAACTCTTGGAGGCAGAAAGATCTGGTTTGATGATGCCGTGCTGAGGCTGAATGTTGATGGCAGAGGTACCTATCTCGGCGAATTCAGTGGCGATGAAAAAATACTGGTTATCACCAAGAACGGCTTCTTCAGGCATGCAAATTTTGATCTCTCAAATCATTTTGAAGAAAATATCCTTGTAATTGAAAAATTCAGGCCCGGCAAAGTATACTCTGTAGTTTACTGGGATGCAGAGCAGAAATTCTATTACCTGAAACGGTTCATTATTGAAGAGTCTGAGAAACCTCAGTGTTTTATAAATGAAGATCCGGATTCAAGGCTGGTAAGCATCTCTGAAGTAGAATATCCCAGGTTCGAGATTGAATTCGGCGGCAAGCACAAAAACCGCGATAATGAGATAATTGAGGTTGCGGAATTCATAGGTGTGAAGAGTTATAAGGCTAAAGGTAAAAGGCTTACAAGTTATATGGTGGAAAACATTCATGAAATTGAACCCGTAGTTAAGAAGGAAAGCAAACCTGCCATTGCACCCGAAGATGATGAAGAAGAACCAAAGCAACCGTCTCGTGACGATCCTGCCCAGATGAAACTGGAATTATGATGCACGGGAAAAGCCTTGTATATATTATCGGTTTCATGGGCAGCGGCAAGTCGACTGCAGGTAAAAAACTGGCAGCGGCTCTTGGATGGACCTTTATAGATCTTGACAGGAAAATCGAAGAAACAGCAGGGAAAAGCATCCCGGAAATTTTTTCACAGGATGGTGAGGAGAAATTCAGAAGCCTCGAAGCAGAGGTCCTAAGGAGTTTGAAATCGCATGTCAGGACAATTGTTTCAACAGGCGGTGGCACTCCCTGTCACGCTGATAATATGAATTTTATGCTCGATACCGGTGTTACGGTATACCTTAAAATGTCGACCGGACATCTGGTAAGCAGGCTCCTGGGTTCGACAGAGGGAAGGCCTGTTTTAAAAAATGTTCCTGATAATAAGCTCTACAACTTTATAGATGAAAAGCTTGCCGTTCGCGAAAAATTCTACAACAAGGCAAATATTATTGTTGAAGGCATCAATCTGGATATTAATAACTTACAGTCGATTATCAAATTAGGAGCCGGTATCTGAAACTGCTCCCGGCCCTTTATTTCCTCTTTCTTATTAACATTTCTTTTATGGTTATTCGTCAAAAAAGCTATTTGATGATCTTTCAGATTGGATTTAATTACTATTTTAGAGTGCGCTAATTTATGGCGGGGGAAATTTATGAAAGAGAGACTATTCTCACTTCTTGGAATCGAACCCGGTGAGGAATCTATGATTGTCAGACTCCTTACCCAGTCTGTTTTCCTTGGAGTCTTTTTTGGTGCTTTCGATATCAGCGCCCATTCATTGTTTCTTTCAATTTTTGATGAGAAAAAAATGGCATGGGGATATGTCCTTTCAGGAATGGCAGGGATTATCCTCACTACAGTTTATACTCAGCTTCAGTCTCGGATAAACTTCAGAAATTTTTCTGTCATCAATCTTGCCTTTGTAACATGTCTCACTTTGATATTGTGGATAATTCTTATGATCAATCCCCTGAAGTGGGTGATATTCCTGGTTTTTGTCATGCTGGGTCCTTTGAATATTCTGGCCATGCTTGGCTTCTGGGGAACGGTAAGCAGGCTCTTCACGCTCAGGCAGGGTAAACGGTTATTCGGCCTCGTAGATGCCGGCCTGATCATCGGGATAATTGTCAGCTGTTATGCCATTCCCGTTCTTCTTTCACTGAATTTCAGGGCTCACAATATTCTGCTTATAAGCGCTGCCGGCGTTCTAATTGCAACTGTCTTGCAGATAACAATCGGATCAAGGTTCCTCATTACCCAGGCTAAATCAACAAGCGAAACTGCAAAACCAGGTGAAACAAAATCTATACTCGGGCTCATAAAGGAAAATTCATATATCAGGATACTCGGTGCTTTTATTGCTCTTTCGGTGATGACTGCCTTTTTTGTCCAGTACTCATTCATGGCCGTCACCAGGGAACAATATCCTGCCGAGGAGGATATGGCTCGCTTCCTTGGTCTCTTCACAGGAAGCATGATGATATTTACACTTCTGATTAAGCTGACAGTATTCGCCTATTTGATAAGAAATTATGGGCTGCGCACCTGTCTTGCTCTTTCACCAGTTCTGATAGCCGGTTTTGCAATCATAGCTGTAGTGATCGGAACTTTAATGGGATACACACCGGCCACAAGCGGGTTTATGCTCTTTTTTATGATCCTTGCCCTGAGCCGGCTATTTTCAAAATCACTCAAGGATTCAATTGAATCGCCTTCATTTAAGGTAATTTACCTCACATTTGACGAAAAAACCAGATATGTTGTTCAGTCAGGCATGGATGGAACGGTAAATGAGATCGCAGCTCTTTCATCCGGGCTTCTCCTTTCAGGCCTTGGAATTCTTGGATTTATTAGGCTGATTCATTTTTCTATAGTATTGATCGCAATAACGGGTTTGTGGATTTTCATCGCATTCAGGCTTTATTCAGAATACCGGAAATCGATCAGGAAAGCTCTCGAAAGCGGAAGCCGGGACATAGCAGGATCAGAAGTTCATCAGGATAAATCCGTAAACGAAGGAAGATTTCTTGCAGAGCTGGCATTCAGGGAAAATTATTTCGATCTGGTTTCAGGTAATTACAAATCTCTTGACAAATACCATGGCAATTGGTTTCCGTTCAGGGTACTTGAAGAGGCAGATTCACGTAAAGACTTAAGTCTTCTTCCACTGGTGAAAAAAATTGCCGCTGATCAGGGAAATGGCAAAGAGGTCAGGGAAAGGGCTGCTTCAGTCTCTGAAAGTCTTGAACACCTTTATTCCTCAGTAACGGAGAAGGATGACAAAATCATTTTCTCTCAAAAACTTCTCGCTGATTCAAGGCAGCCTCAGACCACGCAGATATTAAGGCTTCTAAGGGATAACTCTGATGATTCAAAGGCAACCGGAATAATGCTGATAGGAAAATTTGGGATCAAGGACATGATTCAGGAGGTTTGCGAATGCCTCAATTATCCTAAACTCCGGAGGCAGGCTAAAGATATTCTCATTCATTTTGGCAAGGATGCAACCGATCAGCTGCAAAGATATTATATGGTCTCTTCAGGCAATAATGAAACCAGCAAGGCAATTCTCAGGATTTTGTCCAGGGGAGGCAACAGTGACAACTCAATGTTCCTTTTCGCCAGGCTTTGGTCCAATTCACGCCAGGTGAAGGAAATAGCACTGAAACTCCTGTCTGACAGCGACTTTAAATCGACGGATAATGAACGGGATCATATTCACCAGCTTATATCAGATATAATAGGAATTATTGTCTGGAACATTTCAGCCGCGATTTGTCTTGAAAAGAATAAGGATGAGCTCCTTCTGCAGACTTTAAATAAGGATACTGCGAGATGGAATCAGTTCCTGTTTGATCTCCTTTCAATAACCTATGATTCAGGATCAATATCAAGGATAAGGGAAAACCTTGCGAGCAATACGGTCGAAAGCGTAAATTATGCTCTTGAGATGATAGATATTGTTATTGACGAATCGATAAAACCAAAAATTATTCCTTTGCTTGATGTCATCCCCAAGGAAGCCAAGGTGAAGAATCTGTACCAGTTCTACCCGGGAGAGATACCCGATTATCCCAGGCTCATTGACGACATACTGAACCGTGATTATAATCTTCTGGGTATCTGGATACGGGCATGTTCCCTAAGGAATATGCCCTCCGTTGATAACGATATGCTCGCCGAGTCCGTAATTGCTCTTCTCTTCAGCCCGGAACCAATTCTGCAGGAGGAATCGGCAAAATTAATTGCCAGGTCAGGCAACCAGATTTACAGCTCTGTTTCAGGCAGGATTGATGCAAATCTGAAGAACAGGATTGAGATGTTCATGCACAATGAAATCACTGAACAGGAGATGCTTTATGAGAAAGTCAGGTTCCTTTCATCTCTTCTTGCAGGGATCGATGAAGATTATCTTTTGTTTCTGGCAAATTCATTGAAGTACCTGAAAGTACCCGAAAATAATGAACTGCCTGCAGAAGGGTATATTTTATGGAGCCTTCCTTCAGGAAATAAAGCGGCGATCATCAGCTATCAGGATGAAACAGATGCAAAGATCATGGGAATAAAAAGTGATGAAGGATTTTATCTGCTCCCATTAAGTGCTGTTGAGGATTTTCATTACCAGTATCCGGAACAATCTTCAATCATTTTAAACTATATTGAAAATATTGAGTTATAAATCCATCTGACATGGCATCAGGCAGAACGACAACAATATTCAAGCAACTCATTTTTAATGTGATTATTCCCACATTGATTGCACTGCTTGTTTTTGCGATCATTAATTTCGAGCGAACCCGTTCAATGCTAATAACCCACACTGATGAGAAGAACCAGCTTCTTTCTAATGAAGTTACAAAGATCCTGAAGTTCCAGGACCTGGCATTCAAGCTGATCGAGGAAGAACTTGATACGAGGCTTAAATCACTGAGCAGTACCCTGGTGGATCAGTATTTCGCAAAAACGGATAATATTGACAAACTTGACCTGAGGGAAATTGCAAATAAGATCGGGATGGACCCTGCTAATGAGGACATTTATGTAATAAGAAGAGACGGCGTTGTTATAAATACCACTTTTAAGCAGGATTTCGGCGTTAACCTTTACAGTTTCGGGGGAAAATTCGAGAATTACCTGCTCGACATTTTCCGTTCGAAAGATTTTGTAAGCGACCTTTTTGCAATTGAAGCAAGCACCAAGAGACCTAAAAAATATACATATCAGCCTACCAGGGACCGGAAATACATTATCGAGCTGGGAGTCTATTCCAAGAAAGCTGATGAAATAGTAAAAATGATCGAGGATACCAAGAATCAGCTTAAAAATGAGTCAAAGGGTATAATCGACGTTGAATTGTTCCTGATGGCCGATCACCCTTTCAGCATGAATAAGGACGTTATGCAAGTGCAGGGACAGGATTCCCTTCTGCTTTCTGCCTTCAGTAACCGGGATACAACGGTCACAGAGCAGAAAGGGGAATCGTGGTACCAGTACCAGTATATCTATGTCGAGAGATCTGCCTCCAACCTTTACAAGGGATCTGTTATCAGGATCATCTCAGATGTCACAGCCCAGAAAGCTCTCTTCAGGAAGGAGGCATTCAATTTTGTGCTGTTATTTGGTCTTACTATGCTGATTGTGGCATACCTGATCTACAGGAAGACGAGGGTCATCACACTTCCGATTAGAAAACTTGTTGAGAACGTCGACAGGATCACTGACGGGAATCTCAGGGAAAGAGCTGAAGTAACTGGCAACAATGAAATCACACGGCTTTCGGAAAAATTCAATATGATGATCGCCCAACTCGAGAGCTATTATTATGAGCTCGAGGAAAAAGTCAAGGAGCGAACAATTAAAATTGAAAAGCAGAAAGAAGAAATAGAAGAGCAGAAGAAGCATATCATGGACAGCATTTATTATGCACGCCGCATACAGAATGCAATACTTCCTTCATTCAACTTCATTGATAAATATCTCAAACACTATTTTATCCTTTACATGCCCAAGGATATTGTCAGCGGTGATTTTTACTGGGTACACGAAGCTGACGGGCTCTTCATGATTGCTGCTGTCGACTGCACCGGGCACGGTGTGCCTGGTGCATTCATGTCGATCGTTGGTTTTAACCAGCTTAATTATGCCGTAACCGACAAGAAAGCCAGATCAGCAGGCAAAATTCTGGATGAGCTTAATAAAGGAGTCATATCCACGCTCAATGAAAACAAAATGGATGAATCTATTAAAGACGGAATGGATATGTCGTTGTGCATCTTTGACTTTAAATCCGGGAAGGCAGAATTTGCAGGCGCCAACAATCCTCTTTACCTCATTAGGAATAACGAGCTCATCAGGTATAAAGGCGACAGGTTTCCTATTGGAGCTTTTGAAGGGAGCAAACCTCAGCTATTTGTCAATAATGAAATTGATATTCTCCCCGGAGACTGTTATTACCTTTTCTCTGATGGCTATGCCGATCAGTTTGGCGGGCCTGACAATAAAAAATTGAGATACAAAAAACTGGAAGAGTTGCTGCTCGAGATTCATAACCAGCCGATGGATGATCAGAGGGAGTTCCTGAGGTCAAAGCTGATTGAGTGGAAAGGCGATAATGACCAGGTGGACGATATCCTCGTTATGGGTATAAAAATATAGTAAGCTATTATAATTCTGACTATGGGATCTACAAAAGAGACCTTCCGTTTCAATCCTTTTCCAGGCCTCAGGCCATTTGCACCTGAAGAGAGCGACCTCTTCTTCGGGCGCGAAATGGAGAGCCGTGAAGTTCTGCAAAAGCTGCTCGCGAACCAGTTCATAACGGTTATCGGTGCTTCAGGCACGGGTAAATCATCGCTTATATATTGCGGAGTCCTCCCTAAGATCCGCGACCTGGGATCAAAGGAATCTACAGCATGGAAGATGATCATGTTCAGACCCGGGAATGATCCTTTTGGAAACCTGGCGGAAGCAATTGCCGAAAATGTAACTGAAAGCGGACTCCCCAAGGTCGGTATTGACAATATCCTTCTGGAAATGCATCTGAGTCAGGACGGAATAACCTCAACGCTTAAGAAATTCCTTATCAGGGGAAGCGAAAAAATGCTGATAGTCATTGACCAGTTCGAAGAACTCTTTCGTTACAGCACCCTGGCAGATGGCGGGGTGAAAGGAACCCATGCAGCCGAATTCGTTGAGAAACTTGTAAAGGCAGTAAACCATCCCGGATCATCTATTTATACGATCATAACCATGCGTTCCGATTTCATCGGAGAATGTGCACATTACCAGGGACTTACACAATTAATTAACAACAGCAATTACCTGGTTCCGCATATGGACCGGGAGAATTACAGACAGGCGATCGAAGGTCCGATAAAATATGCCGGAGCTTCAATTGAACCAAAGCTGGTTGAAACAATTCTCGATGACATAGGCGACAGGACCGATCAGCTGCCGGTGCTTCAGCACGCTCTGATGAGAACATGGACCTACTGGCAGGAACTTGATGAACCTGGCCGGTCACTGAACTTCACCGATTACGATGCTGTCGGTACAATGAGCGATGCAATGTCGAGACACGCCAATGAAGCTTTTGAGGAACTCGATCCGCGGGGCAAAGAGGTGTGTGAGAAAATGTTCAGGACAATCACCGAGAAGGGAGCAGATAATAAAGGTATCCGTCACCCTTCAAGCGTTAAAACAATAAAAACCATTATTCAATGCTCCAGTGATGAATTGTTCGCTGTGGTCGAAAAGTTCAGGATTCCTTCACGCTCATTCGTTACTCCCAGGCAGGATGTCCCGCTTACTGAAGATTCCATTATTGACCTTTCTCATGAAAGCCTTATGAGGTTATGGAACCGTTTGCATGAATGGGTCGATGAAGAAGCTTCATCAGTGCAGATGTACCTTCGGCTTTCTGAAGCCTCCGCAATGTACCAGCAGGGAAAAACAAGCCTCTGGCGGCCTCCCGACCTTCAGCTTGCGATAAACTGGCGCGATCAGCAAAAACCAACCCTGGCATGGGCCCAGCGGTATAGTCCCGCTTTTGAACGTGCAATGGTTTATTTGAGAACAAGCGAAAAGGCGTTTCTTGATGAGGAAGAAAGTAAAATCCGCCTCCAGAAAAGACAGATACGCAATACAAAAATAGCTGCAACGATTCTTGGAACTGCAGCCATGATTTCCATAGGATTCATGCTGTTTGCCTTTGTTCAGAAGATTGCTGCCGATAAGGCAACTACACTGGCTGAAACCAGACGAAAACAGGAGGAGATTCAAAAACAAAAAGCTGAAGCTGCAAGGAAAGACGCTGAATACCAGAAAACACTTGCTGATTCATCCGCCAATGTTGCCAGGATTAATGAGAAAGAGGCTGTTTTGCAGAAAAATATTGCCACTGAACAGCGTACACTGGCCGTTAAAAATGCAAATGAAGCCCAGACACAGAGAAGTATTGCCGAGCAGCAGGCCGATTCCGCAAAACGGGCAAGTATCCGGGCAAAACAAAACGAGGAAGTGGCAACAATCCAGAAAAATGAAGCGTTGAGGCTCAGGATGCTCTCAATAGGAAAATCAATGTCAATCAAATCCCTGCAAGTCCAGGGACAAAAGGATCTTCAGACGCTTCTTGCTTACCAGGCTTACCTGTTCAATAAGAAAAACGGCGGACTTGAAAATGATGCCGATATCTATAATGGTTTATACATGGTCGCCCGACAGTATGGGAACGTAAATTATAAATCTTACATGGGGCATAACGGTAAGGCGATTAAGAGCATTGCATTCGCACCGGGCAAAAGAGAGTTTTATACAGCAGGAGAAGATAATCAGGTTCTGAAATGGAGCCTCGATGGAGATGCAAAAACCTACCAGGTGATTTATTCCGGCACCGATATTATAGAGGTGCTTGCCATAAGCCCTGATGCCTCAGTGCTGGCCTGCGGAAGCAGCAACTCCACAATCCACCTCATTCCTCTTAAGGGAAACAGCATGAGGTACGACTTCAGCGGCCATAACGGCATGATCAAATCCCTCATATTTTCATATGACGGGAAATACCTGTATTCAGCCTCGCTTGACGGAAAAGTGCTCAAATGGGATATGGCTTCCAGGTCAAGTACAAATATCAATCTGGGTGGAATGAAGATCACTTCAATTGATGTATCGTCGAACGGAAATTACATTGCCGGCCTCAGCAGCGACGGAAAAGTGATCGTCTCCGATTTTGAGAACAGTTCAGACAATTTCAGGATTGACACTTCGGGAAGAGAAATTAAAGTTGTCAGGTTTAAGCCCGATGAAAATATTCTTGCCATCGGTGATATTAATGGCAACGTGGAACTCTGGGATATAAATGCAAGAAAAAAGATATCAGAGGTCAAAGCACATACTGCTCAGGTCAATGAC
>Ga0187886_1001119_pt1 | contig 26097 bp, 13 predicted proteins | sample June2016WEW_20_1_FD_133001 | JGI IMG/M metagenome (GOLD analysis project Ga0187886, IMG submission 133001) | Peatland microbial communities from SPRUCE experiment site at the Marcell Experimental Forest, Minnesota, USA - June2016WEW_20_150 | ecosystem: Environmental > Terrestrial > Soil >... | reverse complement strand
TGAGCCTGAGTTTTGGCTTTAGCTTCTGATGCCGCTAAAGCCTCTGCCCTGACAGTTTGCTGTAATTGAGCAGCAAGTTTCTCGTTTGCTTCAGTCTTAATATTTGCAACGGTCTCTTGTGACTCAGATTTAATTTTTGATATTGATTTTTCAGACTCCGCTTTGATTTTTGCTATCTCTTCTTCGTAAGTCTGAGACTTTGCATCAATTTTTATTTTAAGAGCAGATACGGTCTGCTGGCCTTCCAGCTCAATTTGAGAAATCTGCTGCTTATAACTTTTTTCTTTTTGAGCGTATTCAGCTTTAACGCTGTCGATAGCAGCCTGAGCTTGTGCCAAGAGGGTTGCCTTGGCTTTGTCTATCGCTTCCTGAGTCTCTAATCTTACATGGGATATCTCTGCTGAAGACTCAGATTTTAGCTGAGATATTTTTTCTTCAGCTTCTGTCTTGACTTCAGCAATCTTGCCGGTCAATTCATCAACTCGTAGTTTCTCTTTATTTAGAAGCTCCTGGGTCTGAGTTTTGGCTTTAGCTTCTGATGCCGCTAAAGCCTCTGCTTTGGCGGTTTGCTGTAATTGAGTTGCAAGTTTCTCGTTTGCTTCAGTCTTAATATTTGCAATGGTCTCTTGTGACTCAGATTTAATTTTTAATATTGATTTTTCAGACTCCGCTTTGATTTTCACTATCTCTTCTTCGTAAGTCTGTGACTTTGCATCAATTTTTATTTTAAGAGCAGATACGGTCTGCTGGCTTTCCAGCTCAATTTGAGAAATCTGCTGCTTATAACTTTTTTCTTTTTGAGTGTATTCAGCTTTAACGCTGTCGATAACCGCCTGAGCTTCTGCCTTGACTTCAGTAATCTTGCTGGTCAAGTCCTCGGTCTTTAGCTTTTCTTTGTTTAGATTCTCTTGGGCCAGAACTTTGGCCTTGGCCTCTGATGCGGCTAAAGCCTCCGCTCTGACAGTTTGCTGTAATTGAGCGGCAAGTTTCTCTTCCGCTTCAGCTTTTATTTGAGCAATGGTCTCCTGAACCTTAGTTTTAAGAGTGGATATGATCTCCTGTGCCTTTGTTTGCTGCTGTGCGAGCGAATTTTTGGCTTGGACCTCAATTTGGCATATCTGCCGCTCGTAATTCTTTTCTTTCTCGGCATATTCAGCTTTAATGCTATCGATAGCAGCCTGAGCTTGTGTCCGGGCGATAGCCCTCTCTTCCTGTGCCTCTAATCTTACACGGGATATCTCTGCTGAAGACTCAGATTTAAGCTGAGATATTTTTCCTTCAGCTTCTGTCTTGACCTCAGCAATTTTGCTGGTCAATTCATCAACTCGTAGTTTCTCTTTATTTAGAAGCTCCTGGGTCTGAGTTTTGGCTTTAGCTTCTGATGCCGCTAAAGCCTCTGCTCTGGCGGTCTGCTGTAATTGAGCAGCGAGTTTCTCTTCTGCTTCTGATTTGATTTGTATAGCAGTTTTTTGTGACTCAGACTTAATTTTTGCTATCTCTTCTTCGTAAGTCTGTGATTTTGTATCAATTTCTATTTTAAGAGCAGATACGGTCTGCTGGCCTTTCAGCTCAATTTGAGAAATCTGCTGCTTATAACTTTTTTCTTTTTGAGCGTATTCAGCTTTAACGCTGTCGATGACCGCCTGAGCTTCTGTCTTGACTTCAGCAATTTTGCCGGTTAGTTCGTCAACTCGTAGTTTCTCTTTATTTAGATACTCTTGAGCCTGAGTTTTGGCCTTAGCTTCTGATGCGGCTAAAGCTTCTGCTCTGGTGGTCTGCTGTAATTGAGCGGCAAGTTTCTCTTCCGCTTCTGATTTTATTTGAGCAACGGTCTCTTGTAACTCAGATTTAATTTTTGATATTGATTTTTCAGACTCCGTTTTGATTTTTGCTATCTCTTCCTCATAAGTCTGTGATTTTGTATCATTTTCTATTTTAAGAGCAGATACGGTCTGCTGGCTTTCCAGCTCAATTTGAGAAATCTGCTGCTTATAACTTTTTTCTTTTTGAGCGTATTCAGCTTTAACACTGTCGATAACAGTCTGGGCTTCTGTCCGGGCGATTGTCCTCTCTTTACCTGTCGCTTCCTGAGCCTCTAATCTTACATGGGATATCTCTGCTGAAGACTCAGATTTAAGCTGAGATATTTTCCCTTCAGCTTCTGCCTTGATTTCAGCAATTTTGCCGGTTAGTTCGTCAACTCGCAGTTTCTCTTTATTTAGAAGCTCTTGAGCCTGAGTTTTGGCTTTAGCTTCTGATGCCGCTAAAGCCTCTGCCCTGACAGTTTGCTGTAATTGAGCAGCAAGTTTCTCTTCCGCTTCTGATTTGATTTGTATAGCAGTTTTTTGTGACTCAGACTTGATTTTTGCTATCTCTTCTTCGTAAGTTTGAGACTTTGCATCAATTTCTATTTTAAGAGCAGATACGGTCTGCTGGCCTTCCAGCTCAATTTGAGAAATCTGCTGCTTATAACTTTTTTCTTTTTGAGCGTATTCAGCTTTAACGCTGTCGATAACAGTCTGAGCTTGTGCCCGGACGATAGCCCTGGCTTTATCTGTCGCTTCCTGTGCCTCTAATCTTACACGGGATATTTCTGCTGAAGACTCGGATTTAAGCTGAGATATTTTCTCATCAGCTTCTGTCTTGACTTCAGCAATTTTGCTGGTCAATTCTTCAACTCTTATCTTCTCTTTATTTAGAAGCTCTTGAGCCTGAGTTTTGGCTTTAGTTTCTGATGCTGCTAAAGTCTCTGCTTTTACTGTCTCCTGTAGTTGAGCGGCAAGTTTCTCATCCGCTTCTGATTTGATTTGTATAGCAGTTTTTTGTGACTCAGACTTGATTTTTGATATTGATTTTTCAGACTCCGCTTTGATCTTCGCTATCTCTTCTTCGTAAGTCTGTGATTTTGTATCATTTTCTATTTTAAGAGCAGTTATTACATCTTCAGCCTCTGCCTCGATTTGAGACATCCTTTCCTCGTAACTCTTTTCTTTCTCGGCATATTCAGCTTTAATGCTATCGAGAGCAGCCTGAGCTTGTGCCTGGGCGATTACCCTCTCTTTATCTGTTGCTTCCTGTGCCTCTAATCTTACACGGGACATCTCTGCTGAAGACTCAGATTTTAGCTGAGATATTTTCTCTTCTGCTTCTGATTTGACTTTCAATATGATTTGGCTATACAGTTTTCCTTTCTCGTCAGCCTTCGACTTGATTTTGGCGATAAGTTTTTTAGCATCATCATCAGCGTTTGCAAATTGCGAATTTTGAGCCTTTTTTTCAGTTTCAGGTATGGCCCCGGCTTTAGTAATTGCTTTTGTAAGTATCTTTGCAATGTACGGCTTGATTTTAAATAGAGCCATAACTATCTTTCAGAAGAGATTATCCGTTTTTGGCTGGAAAACTTCCATTTGCCTTCCAAAATACAGCGAAGACTTATCCAGAATTCCCGTCATAACTTATGATTGTACCGCTAACCCTGATATACTGATAAAACCGCCTAAAACAATGTTTTCAGTATTATTAAGCTTTAATAGAACCAAAGTAGCGACATATCTATATTTCGGCATTTTTACTGCAAAGACTGGAAGTTTTTCAGGACGTGGCCTGAGAGGGAGCAGTGGGGGTTTTATACCTCGGCGGTCTGGAGCTGGGGCTGCTGGATGGACTGATTTTGCTCACCGGGCTTGAAAGGCAGAGGCTGGGCGAACTGAATCGCGATTTTTTTCATAAAGGAATTGCAATGCTCTATCCTGCGAATGAAGCCGCTGCGTATATAGTTTTCCATATCAAACGAGTTGTCCTGTCCATAACGCGGCATGCTGAATCTTGCGATTATATATTGACCTTCGCTTGGACAGGTATCGCGGTAGCACGTAAAAGCCGCTCCGCTGCTTGAAATGTCAACCATCTGCCCCTGTGACAAGGTATCGTTAATATCCTCGGCAAACCAGACAGGCCAGTGATAGCTAAGTCGCTTTTCTCTTCTTCTTTCAAATTCGTGTTTGTTCATTTTCATCAGATTCCTAATAATCAGAAAAATATGATAGTTATAGTTCGTCAAAAGACGAAGATAAGTTAACAAAAGGAATTATAAAAATTCCGCATTATGCCGGTAAGAGAATGAAAAATTAATACGAAAAATAAGGACTTAGCTCTCTGCAAGAGCGAAAAATTGAGATTTGGGAAAATTTTTCGTTGGTTTTTTGATGTAAGTCCTTTATAGTAAAAGATTTGAGGACGTCCCCGCAGTTTTGCCGGCGGTGCAAAACTAAGCGCGGGGATGCATAAGTCCTTTGTTTTCGAGGGGAATTTTTTCGTAAGTCATTTCAGGGACAAGTTTTAGTAAAGATTTTGAAAATTTTTCATTTTTTTTGATTTTTTTGCCCTGATTTGGAAGGATTTACCCCTGTTTTTATACGATTTTGCCTCAAAATCAGTTGCTAGTTTATAGTTGATGGTCGCTAGTTGTTGGAACTGCCAGAGGCGGGGAATCACGCCAGAGGCGGACAAGTATTTTAAGCGGACTTATTCGGTTGAGTTTCAAAAGGAAGAGGATATAATTTTGACAGATTAAAAGAAAAGAGCGTGAGTGAAAAAACAACGCCGAGTTTTTAGCTTGAAGGAGTTTTTAAGTTTTACAGGATGTATTAAAAGGAGCGAAAGCAATTTTTTCCTGAAGTCAAATTAACATAGAGAAACTATGTCAACATTTTTTGAAAGGAGTCGGAAATGAACACGCGCAAATTAATTATTGGGATTATTTTTTCAATTCTGTTTTTAACATTCTCGGTAACACAGGCCACAACTTTTTATGTCAGTCCAGACGGGAATAATTTAAATGCCGGCACATCGTGGGCAACTGCTTTTAAAACAATCAGTAATGGCATTACTGAAGCCAATAGTGGTGATATTGTCGAGGTCAATGAAGGTACCTATCACGAACAAATTAATTTTAACGGCAAGGCAATAACTTTAACCAGCACCGACCCTAATAATTGGGATGTTGTCGCGAACACAATCATAGACGGCAACAACAGCATCAGCTATATGGTTGTATTTAATCATAGTGAAAATGCCAACGCTGTATTGAAAGGCTTTACAATCCAACGAGCCTATTATTATGGCATATATTGTTATACCGGTACCGCCCCAATAATTAAAAGGTGCATAATCAGAAATAATAATAGTAACTACTTTTTTGGCAGCAGAGGGATATATTGCTGCGGCGACGGGACTTCTCCGACCATTATCGATAATATAATTAAAGATAATAAATATGGAATCTACTGCTACTGCGGCTCAGATTCATCTCCGGTGATAAAAAATAATTTGATATATGGTAACAAATATGGAATTTCTTTTAGCGGGACAGGGGCAGTAGTAATTAGAAACAATACAATAGTAAATAATACGTTAAACGGTATGAGAAAGACAGGAACAGGCAATAATTACTCGATAAACAACTGCATTATCTGGAACAATAATGATGATGTGAATAACTGTACTGCAACATATAGCTGCATTCAGGACGGCGACGGTAACGGCGTTAACGGCAATATCTGTTCTGACCCGTGTTTTGCAGATGCGGATGCGAATGATTTTCATCTGAAATCAAATTCACCTTGTATAAATGCAGGTGATCCAAACACGACAGGTTTGGGTGAGACAGATATTGATAATACTGCACGTAAGCAAGGCGGCAGAGTTGATATGGGAGCTGACGAAACTATTTATAGTGTGCATAACGTTACACAAAATAAATGGTATACGGTAGTTCAGGCCGCTATCGATGAAGCCGCGAGTAACAACGAGATAGTCGTATATCCCGGTACTTATTATGAAAATATTAACTTTAATGGTAAAGCAATTACTTTAAGGAGTACCGACCCTAATAATTGGGCTGTTGTTGAAGCTACAATTATTGATGGTAATAATGCCGGGAGTGTTGTAAAGTTTGAAAATTCAGAAGGACTAACTTCTATAATTTCAGGTGTTACTATACAACATAGTGGAAGTTCGGGTAGAGGAATTTACTGCTCTGGAAGCAGTCCTAAAATCAGCAAATGTATAATAAAAGATAATGGGGAATATAACTACGAAGGCGGCGGCGGCATTTCATGCAACCACTCTAATCCAATAATAAACAATTGTATTATCGCTGATAACATCGCTGATGCAGCAGGAGGCATAAACATCTGGGGGGGCAGACCACAAATAATAAACTGTATTATCTCAGGAAATGTATCCGACCAAGACGGAGGCGGTATCCGTTGCGATAGTAGCGATGCAAATATAGTCAATTGCACAATAGTAAATAACCGTGGAGGTGACGGCGGCGGAATTGCTATATATAATGCAAGTCCGACGATAGCAAATTGTATTTTTTGGTCAAACGCAAACATAGAATTTTTAATTTATTCCTCAAATCCTATTATAACATACTGCTGTGTTCAGGGCGGATATGCCGGTACAGGCAATATAGATAGTTATCCATATTTCAAGGATTGGAACCACAACGATTTTCATCTGACATGGAACTCGCCTTGCATTAACAAAGGCGACCCCAATTTTTCTGACAATAACGAGACTGATATTGATGGAGAAAACAGAGTTACAGAGGAAGAATTTGTAAACAAACGTGTAGATATTGGCGCTGATGAAATGTATCTTGCACAGTCTAATTTATTGCTAAATCCTGGTTTTGAGGATGGAGTTCCCGGGCACTGGACAGATGGCTATCCAGACCCAAATACAGTTGTATCATGCGATTCCAATAATGCACATTCAGGAAAGTATTCGCTTAAAATTCATAATGATGGAATTGTTACAAGCGGGTCTCGAATGTGTTCGGATTATATCCCGGTAAAACCAGGCCATACATACAGGGTTTCTGCCTGGGTTAAACGAGACACAGGCAAGGAATGTATTACACTTCAAATTTGTGGCGGCAACATCAATTATCCGAGTATTAGTTCTGTTCCAATTCTTGCCGACCATTGGACGGAGCTTCGCTCTTCAATGTATGCTAACAAGAATACCGAAACGATGAAGATTGAATTATTCGCTCCCTACCGAACCGAAGGCACAGTTTGGTGGGATGATGTTAATGTTATTGAGATTGACTCGGAATATCTGCCTGCGTACGGTAAGGCGAATGAACCGAATGAAGCAGAAACTGTCGATTTTGGCGGCAGTGAACCAAACAACGAAAGGTTGGTAAGCGGGACTATCACCTCTTACATGAGTGATCCAATCGCTGATATCAACGATAACAACATCCGTTACAGGGAACTTAAAGATGGCAATACTCTTACTATAGAATTTCCGGAGTTTAATGTGGACGCTAATGGTTTTCCTTTAACACCTATGCTTCTGGAAATAATGTATAAAGATACAGTAGATGACTATACGAATTCTGCAAAGACTGAATGTGGATATATGGATATCGATTCGAAAATTGGTTACAACGATATTGACCCCAACTACCTGAGAAGTTCAAGCTGGTATGAACGTATAGCCCATCTTGGCGGAAACAATGACGGCCAATGGAAATATATGCAATATGCATTCCAAAAGAGCCAGTATCAGCTATTGCGAGCCATTGATGGGAAATTCACTATAACAATTACAAACAATAACTATGCCCATGCGAATGTACCGATTGATTATGTAAGCCTGAGAAAGATATCAGAGCAGGACTATAAAAAGCTGACCAATAAACAAAGAGCAGTTAGAGGGTTCTACGAGGTTAATTTACCCGCTGATGCACCTGATAACACGGATTATAATGACCTGACGATTTTCGTTCGCGATACAATGCACCCTGTCTATAAACATACAAAGCCTAAACCTAACGAAGTAAATACAACCATTACCGCATTTAGCGCATGGGGTGAAGTTGAGCCGATGAGTTTTGCCATATATTCCAAAAACGGTATCAATGATATTAATATTCACGTTTCCAATCTTACGCATTCAGGCGGAATCCCTATCGATGGTAATACCATAGCTATTGACCATGTGATTTACGACGAAGCAAGGCTGTTCGATATAGCCATTAAGAGTTATGCTCTTGTTCCTGAACGATTGGAGAGTTTTTCGACTCTATCGGTTGAACCAAATTCTTCAGAAAGAATCTGGCTAAAGGTTCAGGTTCCTGATGCAAAAGCAGATTTGGCCCCGGGCTTATACGAAGGCATAGTTACCATCAAGCAGAACGGTGTCCTCAAAAAAACGATAAATGTAAAACTGAATGTTCTCGATGTTGCGCTCGAAAAGCCGAATACCCTTAACAGCGTTTACGATGACCCCTATACCCATGTATATTCGAACAGGCTTGCTGAGGTTTACAGCAAATATCGCGAGACGGGACTGACCCCATTTATGTATTTGCCCTCCTATCATCGGATATTTGCACATCCTGACAATCAGGGGGGCCTTTATTTCGACAGCACACGATTCAACGAGGCGATTGCTCGAATGAAAAAAGAAGGCGTCATAAATAAGGGGCGCATTCATATTTATATCCCGGAGTATCTGATTGTAGAGATTTACAACATCACACTTTCAAAATCAGTATCAGATCTGTCAAGCGACCCAAATCTATATACAAATCTCAGTGATTTACGTTTCGTAACGGGCTTCGAAGCTATGATTGACGAATATAATCAGGTTAGCACCCGGAATAGCATCGAGTTCATTTACAACATTACCGATGAACCAGGTGATCTATATTTGAGAATTTTAACCGATAGACTCTTTCACATTATCAAGTATCACAAAGGCAAGAAAACCAGCGTAACATATAGCAAATCGGCTGACACTGCCAAAACCGTCAGCGGCAATGATTATTACAAGGTGCCTGATGAGAATCAGCCGCTGCCGGCATTGACTGCACTGGTTGATTACAAAATATGGAACCCTGATGACATAGATTACGGCTACTCAAAACGAAACGATCCCTGTTATCCATATTTTGGGTACTATACGACGGGACATTCGCATCTCGACAATCCTGTTTACAACAGGTTCCTGCACGGGCTTTACGCATTTGCAACTGGCACTTCTGATGTTTCCTGTTATGCAATGGGTGATTACTCCGGTGATCCTTACAATGACTTTGACGGAAGTTCCTATTATATATTCCCGTTTACTGAGCCCGATTATATCCTTGCATATCCGACATGGAGCGGGAAATTACTGCCGACAATGGGCGGCCTTGAGGCAATCCGTGAAGGCATTAAGGATGCAAAGTATATAGCTACGTTAAAAAGCATTCTTGCCGATTCCAATCAGAGTGACCCGTGTGTAATTGCGGCCAATAACTATCTTACACAACTCAAATCGGCAATAGATCCTAACTATAGCCTTTATATGGGAAGTGCTAATGAACTTGGTTATTACCAGTCTATATTGAAAGAAATTTCTAATGCAAATGATCCGAATGATTATGAGGCGTTTACACGAATCAGGGAAACAATTGCTGATTATATTGTTTTACTAAAGTCTAAGGCCGGTACCCCCAGTCCGGCTTATCAGGCTACAGATGTAAATATAACTACAGACCTTAGCTGGACTGCGGGAATCAGCGCTACATCTCACGATGTGTATTTCGGAACCACAAATCCTCCGCTATTTATAGGTAATCAAAGTGGCACAACTTATGACACAGGAACAATGGCAACAAGCACAACATATTATTGGCGTATAGATGAAAAGAATGCCGGCGGAACTACTACGGGTACAGTATGGAGCTTTACTACGCTATTTGCTGACCCGAATTATGTCGTAGGCGGAACGACAGACCCCAACGTCGCAGGCAACTATACAGCTACAGAATACACTTTTAACGGGGCACCTATTTTTAAGCTAACAGGGCAAGAATTCTATTTATTCAAAATGGGGGGTAACGGGGATAATATTCCCGACCAATATGTAATTTCATATACAACTAATAATTATCAAGATATTGATAATTATTGGGGGAAAGGTAATTTGACAATAACAGGGAATTATCCTGCAGACGCAAATGCAGGCGTATATACAGGTACGGCAATAGTAACGGCATACGTTGCACCGCCAGGTGCAGCAAGCAGTCCAACACCGACTAATGGCGCAATAAATGTCAGCACGACTCAAGACATTAGCTGGACGGCAGGCAGCGGCGCTGCTACACGTGATGTATATTTCGGAACTGCAAGTACACCGGTAACCAAGGTCATTGCTGATGGGACAGTTTTAACATACGACACCGGAACAATGAGCAATAATACAACATATTATTGGCGTGTAGATGAAAAGAACGCCGGCGGAACAACTATAGGGACAGTCTGGAGTTTTACCACAGAATGAAATGACGTTTGTTAAGATAAGGCCGATTGTTTCTTAACAGTCGGCCTTTTTTATTGATAATGTCTTAATGTGGATTGCCGCGGCCACCTATGGCGTCCCCAAGGGACTAAGGAGTCGCAATGACCTTTCGTCGCCGTACCTTTCGACCCTGCTCAGGATAAATACCGGCGACGGGTAACCGAAAACCCCCAGTAAAACTGGGGGCTAAATAAAAACAAGATTGACACGGCAGGATTGCTTTAAAACGGTGCATAAATGCACTATAAAAATTCAAACAAAACCCTCTTTCAAGCAAGCTTGAGCCGGGTTTAGTGTTTGCCTTTTTTTATCCCGCGGGATTTCGCCTTAAAGCAATAAAACTACTACGCAGTTAAGTCACGCCTGCCCTCCTGAGGCGGGTAAAAGGCGGATAAATTTGGGAAGAAAAAGAGATAGTATAAAACATAAAACGGTTGCGGTGGCGATGCGGGGGGAGAGGAAAATAAGTTTAGTGATAATTTCTACTGTCAAAAGTGTGACAGTAGGGGAGTGCATTATAAGAAGTGAAAAAAATACTTTTGAACTTAATAAACTATAAATTATTTACCTGCCGGATTTATTGAATTTTACTTGACAAGATTCCACTATGTATATAGTCTTAATTCTTGAGAGAGGTAGACACTATTCACGAAGAAGGATGATAGCGGATACCCCCAAAAAAAAGTTGCATCGCAAAAGAGTATCCAGCGTAGAAGAAATCTGCGCAAAAGAAAAAAATGTACATTAATCTTTCAAAAAAGGATGTTTTGAATTAAGGAGAGAGAAGAATGACAGCGAAAAAGACAATTCTGACTTTATCACTAATTATTATCTTCACCAGTACTGATGCTTGGGCGTTTAATCCGATAACTAATGTAAACGGTACTGAACTGCTATTTAATCTTAATTTTGAAAACAATAATGACCCTTGTACCAGGGCCATTGTCCCAGTGACTGTTGATGCAAGGGGGTACCTTATCGGAATACGTTCGTCTCCTCCGGAAGCTAATGCGATGAATCCTTACCTATATGAGTTGAATGCTTATGCTAAGCCCGGATTAGGCACTGATGCGAATTTTATGCCTTGTCATGATGGAAGCACTTCCACCCCAAATGACATCAAGGTTAGGATTCCTTATGATCAGTATGGTAATCCATCAGGAAACTCGATATTTGATTTGGCAGGATCCCCACCATCGTCTCCCATACGTACATGGGCTTTCTGGATGCGATTTATGCCGAAAGACAATAAATCGGCTTTCTTAAATGACGAAGCCACAATGCTCAGGCTTGGAATGCTCACAGGCGGTGATGGCGGTCTCGACCCCAATTACTATTGGGAAATACGTTTATATTACAACAAGCTTCAATTTCAGCAGAAAAATGGTTCGACTTCGATAGGGACTCTGTTAACTGTACAAACAGCGGATATAGTTCTAGATATGGGAGTAAATCTTAGGACATGGCATCATGTTGCCATGGTCATAGACAGAAATACAAAGGCAGGCACTAAGATATATTTCGACGGTCTTGAAAGAACTGTTAATGTCATTGATTATAGAACGACAGCAGCTATGCCGTTATGTGTTTGGCAGTACGGATTACCAGTTCAGACCTATTATAATCCTCTAACGATTGGAGCCGGCAGAAGCAAATGTAATGAATTGCTCGACGAAATACGTTTGTATAATAGAGCATTAACTCCTTTGGAAATCAGCATTCTTAAACAAACAGATGCAATTGCGAAGCCAATAGCATTGATTCCTATTCCTGGTTCTTCAGACGTAGTAAAAACTACTGATGTAAACTGGGTGCCGGCAGCTCCGACAGGTGGTGTTACATTAACATCGCAGGAATTTAATTTTGGAACTGACCCATGTGCTTTAGTGGCATTACCCGCCGTAAGCGGCTCCACTTATGGTAAAGTTCTGAATAGCGGCTTAGGTCTGTCTATTGGTATTAATACCACTTATTACTGGAGGGTTGATTCGAACTACTCCGATAATCCAGGTGTTTATGTAGCTGGTCCGACCTGGTCGTTCACTACTGAAACAGGTAAGGCAAGAAATCCGACGCCGTTTGATGGTCAGGAGTATGTATCCGGAACGGGTAATAATATCAGGTTAATGTGGGACCAGTCTCCTACGCCTCCGCTTTCCTATTCAGTTTATCTGTCCAGCGATATAACCAGAGTAGAGGCTAATGACCCCAACTACAGAATCTTAAATGCGCAGGATGTTAATTATGTCTCTCAGATGATTAGTACCAGAGCCACAGTCTTCTATTGGCGTGTAATTAGTAATTATCCGAGCCAAATAGTTACGGGAGATATTTGGTTATTCCGTACCAGGCCGTATGAGATTATTTTCAATACCAAGAGTGGCGGCAAAAAGGCAAGGTATTCAAACCGTGACGTCAATAGCCTTGCCATGGTAATATATGACGCAAATTGGATGGAAGTAAAATATGGTACGATTGAGCAGGATGGCGATGCCAACATAGCCGTATTTACTTTCCCATCCGGATTTAGTTATAACAGGCGTTACGATATTGTCGTAATACCATCATATTGTGCTGATGATATTCATACTGACCTTAATCCTGAGTATGAAGTAAATCAGCCAAGACCTCTGTCTCTTCGCGTAACAGGTAATTTCTATTTTGATGGCAAGATGCATATTGACGGCAACGATTCTACAATTTCTGGTTCCACTGGAGATAGGTATCTAATAGCACGTTGCGGCGGTTTCCCCGGTCCTAAAACCAATTGCGGTGAGCCTATTGCCAGTGGTGTCTTTAATGATCATAGCACTGCCTTGATTCCAACTTCTAATTATTGGAATTTGGTCAATTGCCCGACATCGGTCGCGGGATACAACCAGACACATACAAGAGTCGATATTCCGAAAAATCTTACTGGTAAGTTTGTCACTATACCAAATGACAGAGCCAAAACGGTTTTTGGTCCTGGACAACCTGCGAACCCACCGTATAAGAGTGGCGCAGGCGGCAGTTATGGCGGCCAAGGCGGTAATTCCGGTCGAGGCTATTGGTTTGGTGTAGAGACCACTTATGGTCTTGCTTATGGCGATGCACGAATACCATTCCCATTTGGCGGAAGTGCCGGTGGATGGGGTACGAGTAGCGGTGGCTGTGGCGGTGGCGGTGGTGTTGAAATTATCGCAACAGGTGACGTAAACCTGGATGCCCATTGTGAAATTACAGCTAATGGTGGTAACACAATATGCGCTGCCTCTGCTTATGCAGCTGGTGGTGGTTCCGGTGGTTCTGTAAAGATTATTGCCAGCGGTACGTTCTACAATAAGGGCAGTATTACGGCCGATGGCGGTTCTGGCGGCATTGCTTCCGGTCAGCCAAGTAACACCGGTGGCGGTGGTGGTGGTGGTGGTCGCATAGCGATTAATTATGCTAATGGTATCTCTAATGCCGGAACAATTGAAGCTGTTGGCGGCGCAAAAGGTTATTACGTTGACTATGGCGGCGTTCATACCGGTCTTGCTCGTAACGGCGAAGATGGTACTGTACTTCTTACGTCTGATTCACCAAAGACGGCTTCAGCTCCTACACCGAAGAATGGCGACACAAAGGCTTATATCGGTGGTACCCTCAATGACCCATGTAACGGCTTCGTACTGAGTTGGTATTCAGGTTATGGTGCTAGCACCGATAGAGTTTGGTTTGGTACAAGTACAGGTAGTCTTGCTCCAATAGGTTCTAAAGTAACTGCTACTCGCGGTAGACGCAGTATCACCGTGAGCGTTAATAAAAATAAGAAATATTACTGGCAGGTTAGGACTGATAACAATTCTATCCCAAGTGATATGTGGTCATTCACTACCGTTAACTGGGTATGTCCGCTTGCGGTTGACTATGGTGTAAAGCATGCTCAAATCACTTTTGTTCCAAACCCAAACGGTGATGATGCTAATATGGGTATATCTGGACCGGAGTGGGACCACAACCGAGATTGTGTACTTAATGACGCAGACTTCTGGTATTTTGCTCGGGATTGGCAGAACCAGGAATTAGGTCTTTCAACTTATCCGCCTTTAATTGAAGGTACTTACCCAGCAATGGTGAATATGCGTGCTTTAAGAAGATTTGCATTCGAATGGTTAGACTGTTACGCAAGAACAAATGACGGCTGCGCCGGCTTGTAAACAACGATAATTTTTATGTGATATTGGACAGTTATTAAATCAGTGTCGAAATAAAAACCTGTCGAAGTGGGGATAAACCACGCTATAGGCGGGCAAGTCACGCCACAGGTGGGCAAACCGACGTGGATTCCCGATCCCCAATTGCGGTCGAGAATGACGAAAACCCCCGGCAACGACGAACCCCTGGCATCCGCCGGAGGCGGATAAAGGCAAGGGGGCTAAATGCGGGGTTAAACACGGGAAAAGAAGTTGACATATCCTCGAATTTAGCTAAACTATCCAGTCTTTATGGTTTTTGAGATTCCCGATATAAGGAGGTCAAATTGGCTTATAACTGCGTTGTAGCAATAAAGCAGGTGCCTGACACCAAAAGAATTACAGGCGAAGCGATGAATGACGACGGCACGGTCAATCGCGGCGCTCTGCCGGCGATTTTTAATCCTGAAGACCTTAACGCGCTCGAAATGGCCCTGATGATTAAAGACAAATTCGGCGGGAAAGTAACCGTAATGACAATGGGTCTGCCAGCGGCAAGCGCAATTTTGCGAGAGTCGCTGTACCGCGGCGCTGATGACGCAATTCTGATTACCGACAGGCGATGCGCAGCCAGCGATACATTGGCCACGAGCTATATTTTAAGCTGTGCAATAAAAAAACTTGATTATGATATCGTCCTCTGCGGCAGACAGGCTATCGATGGCGATACCGCACAGGTAGGGCCTCAACTTGCCGAAAAACTCGGAATCCCTCAAATAACTTACGTTGAAGAACTAATCAGTCTTGAAAAAAAGACTATATCGGCAAGACGCAATATCGGCAATGGCTGGCAGGAAGTGAAATGCAAACTGCCTGTTCTGCTTACCGTGATTGACGAAGCGAACGACCCGCGAGTCTCAGTAGCAAAAAAACTGATGAAATGCAAAAAGGCCAGGACGCCTGTTGAGATTCAAATGCAGATGAAACAGGATAATCCCGGCGCCAGCGACGATGAATTGAAACAGCTTGCTGGGGCGAAGGTAAAGCAGCTCGAGGAAAAGGGTCTTCTAATTAAACAGTGGGACCTTGATTATCTAAAGGCGGATTTGCAGTGGTGCGGCAGAGACGGTTCGCCCACAAAAGTACATCGAATTCAAAGCGTCGTTCTGACCGCGCGCGAAAGCAAAACAATCGAGCCGAGCGAGCAGGGCATCGCGGATATGGTTCACGAATTAATATCGGATAAGACTATTAGTTAAATTCAGGATGAATCTATGATTTCAGTCAACCCGAAAGGGGAAGTATGGGTCTTTGCCGAACAGCATGAAGGCAAACTTGAAGATATCGGCCTTGAACTTTTAGGCAGGGCAAGGATTCTGGGCGATAAGCTCGGCGTCAAAGTCGGAGCGGTTCTTATCGGCGATGAAGTAAAGAGCCTTGCTGAAAAGCTTTGTCATTACGGAGCGGATAAAGTTTATGTTCTCGAGCATCCGCTGCTTGAACATTACCAGGCTAACAGTTACGGCAAAGTTATAGATGACCTTGTTCATAAATATCAGCCTCAGATAATGATTTACGGCGCTACTGCCTGCGGCAGAGACCTTGCTCCGCGTGTTGCAAGCGCGATAAAAGCGGGACTGACGGCGGACTGCACGGATTTGCAAATCGGCGACCATGAGAGCAAGGATAAAATGTATAAAAATCTGCTGCTTCAGATACGGCCTGCGTTCGGCGGAAATATTATCGCAACGATTATAAATTACGACCGCTGGCCGCAAATGGCGACCGTACGTGAAGGCGTTATGCCGATGCCTGAACTGATTACCGCCAGGAAACACGAGATTGTCGCAGAGAAAGTGCATGTAACGCACGATGATTTGCCGCTGGAAATTCTCAATGAACATAAACGCGAAAAGAAAGTCAATCTTAAGGCTTCGAGAATAGTCGTATCCGGCGGGGCGGGAGTAGGCAGCAAAGAAAACTTCCGGTTAGTCTGGGATTTGGCAAATGCACTGGGTGCAGCGCCCGGCGCTACGAGAGCGGCGGTTGATTTGGGATTTATTGACCGCGACCATCAGGTCGGACAGACGGGCACGACTGTAAGGCCGAGCCTGTATATCGCGATTGGTATCAGCGGAGCTATTCAGCACCAGGCGGGAATGAGCGACAGTCAGAAGATTATCGCGATCAACAACGACCCGCAGGCTCCGATTTTCGATATCGCACATTATAAGATTGTCGGCGACCTTAATGAAATCGTTCCAAAGATGATAAAAGCAATAAAAGCGAGAGTTTAAAAGATGGCAAATTTTTACAAAGATAACGACGATATTCAATTTTTATTCAAGCATGTGGATATGGCGGGTGCTGCCAATCTTATGGAAGAAGGCTTCAAGTTCGCAAAGGAATTTGACTATGCCCCGGCCGATGCGGCTGATGCGATAGAAAATTACGACCTTGTGCTCGATTCAATCGGCAAACTGAGCGGCGATTTTATAGCACCACGCAGCGAAGACATTGACAGGCAGGGCAGCACTCTTAATGAAGATGGCACTGTCAGCTACGCTGACGGCACAAGGGAGTCGCTTGATATGCTGGCAAAGGCTCACGTCATGGGTTCCACTTTGCCGCACAGATTCGGCGGACTGAATTTTCCAAACCTTGCCCACTCAATCTCCATCGAAATAGTTTCGCGTGCCGATGCTTCTTTAATGAATCTGTTCGGTCTTCAGGGTATAGCCGAGACAATCAATGCTTTTGCATCGGAAGAAATAAGACAGAAATACCTGCATGATTTTGCCGCAGGAAAAGTAACGGGCGCGATGGTTCTAACTGAGCCTGATGCAGGCAGCGATTTGCAAAGCTGCAAGCTCAAGGCATTTCAGGATGACAGCGGCAACTGGTATCTGCACGGCGTAAAACGGTTTATAACCAACGGCTGCGGAGAAGTGCTGCTGGTTCTTTCACGAAGCGAGCCGGACAGAACCGGCGGACTTGGCTTGAGCCTGTTTATCTGCGGCAGAGGACCGACGGTCCATGTTCGCAGAATCGAAGACAAACTCGGTATTCACGGCTCACCGACGTGCGAGTTATTCTTCGATAATACGCCCTGTGAACTGATTGGCGAGCGAAAACGCGGACTTGCTCCTTACGTTATGACTCTTATGAACGGAGCGAGACTTGGCATATCGGGCCAGTCGCTTGGAATCGCAGAGGCTGCGTTCAGGGTCGCAAGAGATTACGCGGCGAGCAGAAAGCAGTTCGGCGGGCCGATTGAAAAGCTGCCGGCAGTTCGCGATATGGTTATCGATATGAAAATCGAAATTGAAGCGGCACGTGCGCTGCTTTATGAGACCAGCAGAGTGGTTGACTATGATGTCGGCTATACGAAAAAGCTGGAGTTTAATCCGCCGACCGACAAAGAACATTTAAAGCCATTGAAAGAGGCTTCCAGACGTTATGGACGGTATGCCGGCATGCTTACGCCTATGACGAAATATTTCAGTTCCGAAATGTGCAACAGGATTACATACAACGCGATACAGATTTTGGGCGGAAGCGGATTTATGCGGGATTATCCCTGCGAAAGATACGCAAGAGATGCGAGAATCACGACAATATACGAAGGCACAAGCCAATTGCAGGTGGTTGCTGCGGTTCGAGGCGTTTGCAGCGGGACGGTGGAAAAATATCTCGAAGAGCTCGCGGCCGGACACTATGAGCCGCAGGTTAAAGATTTGCTTGATATTCTTAAACAGGATACAGAGCTTGTGCTGAAAGCGGCGGCTTTTGCGAAGGAAAAGGGCGTCGATTATATGGACCTTTACGGCAGGGAACTCGTGGATGCGGCGATTTGTCTTATCTGCGGCTATCTTTTCTGCGGGCAGGCAAGCAGCAAAAACGATATGGAAGTTGACGTTGCCGACGAAAAGAATAACGGCCAGGGCCAGACAATCAGTATGAAGAAACGCAAGGAAATGATTGCCCGCAGGTATATAACCAAAAATACGCCGATAATTAAATCGCATTTTGATTCGATACTGGGCGGCGATAGATCAACGTTCGAACAATACGGTGCTCTTGCAGGTCCAGTGCCACAGGAGAAATAACAGCGTGCTAAAAGCTGTAATATTCGATTTTGACGGAGTGATTTCGGATTCCGAACCGTGTCATTTCGCAGCCACGAACAAAGTGCTCGCGGATTTTGGAATTCAGCTTAGCCAGGAGGAGTATTACGCCGAGTATCTGGGCTTTACAGATTACGAACTGTTCGAAGTCGTCAAAGAGAGGCGTAAAACAGATTATAAAGGGGCGTCCATAGAAGATTTAATTGCGAAGAAGGCGGTATTTTTCGAGGAGACTATCAGGCAAACAGATCATTTGATTGAAGGCATACCTGAACTGATAGAAAAACTCAAAAGCAGCAAGGTAAAAATCGCAATTTATTCCGGCGCACTGCCTGCCGATATAAAAATTATGCTCGAAGATTCCGGCCTGTCGGATTATTTTGACGTTATCGTTACTGCTGACGATGTCGCCAAAGGCAAACCCGACCCCCAAGGTTATCTGCTGGCTCTTGAAAAACTTAATGGTTCAGATGCTGCGATTTCAGCAAAGCAGTGCGTGGTTATTGAAGATTCACACTGGGGTATAGTTGCCGCCAAAAAAGCCGGGATGAAAGTTGTCGCTGTTACAAACAGCTATCCGGCAGGAGAATTAAAAGAAGCGGATATGATAGTCGATTCAGTGAAACATCTTAAAACCGGTGATTTGCAAAAACTGTGCCCAGATTAAAACGGGTTATAGTCTTTCGATGATATAATCAACAAATTCAATATCTATACCGCTGTCGAAGATCGCCCTTGTCCAGATGTTTCCGATTAAAACGCTGACAATAAACTCAACCTGCTGCTCAGCCGAAAACCTTTTTCCTATAAGGTTTAAATCCCTGCATTGTATTATCAGTTGAAGATACTGGTCTATATACCATTTCCAGAAACTGTCGAGTTTTTGTTTTATTGGGGACTGCAAAATATGAGACTGCGAGTTGATGTGCAGTATGAGTTTGCAGTTGACCCATTGGCCGGAAGAATTTAATTCAAAAATCTGTCTGATTACGGCTTTTAACTTTTCAAGAGGATTAAATTCCTTTGGCAAAGAATCAAAAATATCCTGGTACTCATTTTTTACATTATCAATTATTTCGGTGCAGATAGTCTCTTTGCTTTTGAAATAATGATAAAACGCACCTTTTGTAATTCCGGCCGCGGTTATAATATCTTCGATAGTCGCCTGGCTGTAGCCGTGAGTGCTGAAGAGATTTTTAGCGGCGGCGATAATTTTCTGTCTTGTAGATATTTTGTCGGCGGTCATTTGCGCAAATCCTGCAGTGAGTGTTCTATGGCATCGGCAAGCGTTCTTCTGTTTTTGTCAAGCCATCGGCATTTGCGCCGAATCATCTTTAGAAAATCTGTGCCTGAAAGATTCATAAAAAATCCTGTTGCGGCAATCGGCAGAACCGCTTCAGCGATGAGGGTTTCAATCATCAAATCCGGCAGAATTTTCAGCTGGTTTTCGCTGAGCATATTTACTTCGCAGTAGCCGTGCAGAAAATGAACGAATTTCGCCTGGTCGAGATAATCGGGCCAGTCGGCGGGATTGGGCCTGCCGCTGACGATAGAAAATTGCAGCGCTCCATTGGCCAGGTCGGTTATTGCCGGGGCGACCTTTAACGAGTCAAAGTCGAGAACGGCAATAATTTTTCCGCCGCCAAAGAGCATATTACCCGGGTGCCAGTCGCCGTGGATAATCTGGTTCGGCCAGTCGTCGAAACTAAGCTGGTTTATAGTTACGCTTGAGTTGTTATACATTGTCATCAGCAGTTCGATTGTTTTGCGAAGGTCTTTTTCTGTCAGGTCGTTTTTTTCCGAACCGATTTTTTTCAAATGGTCGCGCACGGCCCTTGAATCATGAAAACTGCCCTTTTGGGGCATAGGCTGATATGTAAAGTCTTTGAGAATGCTGTGAAACCTGGCCAAAACTGCCCCGGCGTCAACAACTGATTCGATTTTGCCGTCAAAACGCGTTCCATTAGTGAATTCAAAAAGCTCGTAAATATGATGATCCAGTTCGAGAAATGTGTTACTTGTGTCTTTTATGGGAATGAGTCTTGAGAGTGGAAAATTTTTATCTTTAAGATGCTGCTGTATCGCATGTGCCAGCGCGACATGAAAATGGTCATCCTTGCCTTTTGCGCGTCTTTTGAGCAGGTATTTTCCTGTATCGGAGAAGATAACCTGTTTTGGAGCATGGCTGTTTCCAGCTTCGAGCGGTTTAATCTGCTGGATAATGCCGATATCATAATGGCTCAGAACAAGAGCAAGCTCCTGCGATGTAAAATGAGCGCCTCCTTTGGCCATAAAAACTCCGCAAAATATATAAAAACAGACAATATAATGGTCAGAAAATCATGATTAGTCAATGCAAATCGCAGGAAACAATTATTTTGAGGCGAAAAGGAAAATGACCAGCAGCACAAGAACCGCGATTATCGAGCTGAGAATAACTGTTACCACTTTATACCTGTTTATTATGGCGTCTTCGTGTTCAATAGTTACCTGCGGCTCAATAGATTGGCCGTCCTGAAGGTCCTGGAGGTCTCCGATATTAAATTTTTTCCTCGCCCTTAAAGGCGGTTCTCCCCTGCGAACAGCGTCAAGGTCCACCAGCAGCTCCTGGGCGGATGAGTACCTGTCCTGTTTATTTTTTGCCATCATCATCTCAATGACTTCCGATGCACCGGCCGAAAGAGAAGTATTGATGTGGTCCGGCGGAATAAGCGGTTCCCTTAAATGCTTTCTCATAACCTCAGAAGGTGTCGAAGCATTGAACGGGACTCTTCCTGTAACCATATTATAGAAAGTTGCGCCGAGCGAATAAATATCACTGCGGGCATCGATATCCATTTCGCCCCTGATTTGCTCCGGCGAAATATAATAAGGCGTGCCGAAAGCCTTTCCCGCTTCGCTTTTGGCCAATTCGATGTCAGAGGCGTCCCGTGCAAGACCGAGGTCTGCCAGCTTTATAATCCCTGCGGCGTTAGTCATAATATTTTTAGGCTTGACGTCTCTGTGAATCAAGCCTCTTGCGTGGGCATGGGCAAGAGCACTTGCGACCTGTGTAACAACATCAATTGCTTCTTTTTCAGAAAAGATTTTGCCTTTTGCAATATCCTCGTAAAGTGTTTTGCCCTCGACATATTCCATTACAAAATAATGATAACCGCCCGCTTCGCCTACGTCATAGGCCGCGACGATATTGTTATGATTAAGTTTGGCTGCCGCTTTGCCTTCCTTGTAGAACCTCTGGACGTAATCTTTGTTTTCACTGAATCTGCGAGGCAGAATTTTTATCGCTACAATGCGGTCGAGACTGAGCTGCCTTGCCTTATAAACGATAGCCATAGCGCCGGCACCGAGTTTGCCGAGGATTTTATAGCCGGGAATTTGCTCGGCGACATCCTTACCTTCCTTAGTGCTTTCCTTGGAGTTTTCCTTAGAGCTTTCTCTTAATCTTTTTGCCTGGCTGGGAGTGACAAAATGATGAGCTATTAGAAGCTGTTCGAGCGTTGCAGGCTGGTCTTTCGGCCGCTCGCTAAGCTGTTTTTTGCAATAAGCCAGTTCTTCCTCGGTGCAATATCCCTGCTCAATAACCAGCTTACCCAATATTGAATCGTAATTTGTTTCGCTCATTACACTTCCGAAATATTCTTATACATAACAGTCTTTTGGGCCAATTATCTGTCTGAATTGACCATTGTCAAAGAAAAATTGTCGTAAAGCCGTGCATAATTGGCACTTACCTAAATATAATCGGCTTTTTTGATACCCATCCTTAATTGCTTTTTCAAGGAGTCCCACGGGCCCTTTATTGAATAATACGCTTAAAAACTCTTTTTTGGTCGGATTAAAATCCCGCCAAATCTCCTCAAGAGGCTTTTCGTTTATGTTGCCAATGATTATTCCACTGCATACCCCGCTGAAGACATTTCCGTAAGGGTCAATGTGAATGCCCTTGGCAGAGAGATAGGCATTTTGACAAGTTAATTTGGCAATTTCTTCAACTTCTTTATTTGCAGGCACTTGCGTAAATTTTTCCGCTGCCCGGCCGGTAAAACGGCAGGGGTGAGCCTTTAGAGAGTTTGCAAAAAGAGCGGCTTTTTCGTTTTCGGACAGGTTTTTGACGGACAGGTCTTTTTCGAGATATTCCTGCCAGCGGACAAGCACCCGTTGGGTGCCGAGAACTTGGCAAGCTGTTTCGTAAAGCAATTTAACTTTATGGTAGTCTATGAATTCAGCGTGAAAGGGGTCGTAGCTGATTTTCAGTTTTTTAACATTGTGCGAATCGAGAAATTTCAGCTTTTCTATGATATCGGATTTATTGTCCGCCCAACAGCCATTGGTTTCAATCATATCGACGTCACCCAGTTGTTGTTTTGCGGCGATTTCGAGAAGCTGGGCAAGATGGTCCCAATATAAGAAAGGTTCGCCGCCCGTGATGTGTATTTTAGCGGATTTGCCGGCAATCGCTATTAGGCCCTGCCATGCGTTTATAGCGGCTGCAAGGCTTATAAGTCCATTCTTTTTAGGGCCGCATTTGTAGTAGCAAAAGGCACATTCGGCGGGGCATTTGTAGGTAAGCAATAGCCCCATCGATGTCCAGAGTTTGAGCTTTGGCTTGTCTTTGCTTAAAGTCTGGTTGTACGCATTGTCATTGAGTTTAGACATAAAAACACTTGCGTCAAAAAAATCCAGATGTTCGGAAGGCGGTAAAAATAAAATGAAATTCAAAAATAATTGCAAAAAATTTATAAAGCCCTGTTGCCCGCCGAAGCCCTTTTTATAGGGCACATATCTATAATACAAACAGTGCCGGAAAGTGCAACTATATAATGTGAAAATTTATACCAATACCCGATATATAGTGGCCGTCTCCTGATTTTGTTATAGGTCGTTAAAACCGCCAAAAAGAGGGCTTAAAGAAAAGTTGTCCGTTATTCCGATATTTTAACTATCAGAATGATGGTTTTACTTTCGGAGATTAAAAAATGAGTAAGCGGGAAATAATAGATTTTATCTGCCAGATTAACAAAAGCGCCAAACCTGAGTTTCTTGCTCATTTTTCAGTATCGGATTTGAGTAAATACCTTGACAATCTTATGGAAGCAGACACCCGGGAGATGCAGCTTTTAGAGGCTTAAAAAGCAGGTCGGCGGAAGTATTAAATATACAAATCCTCTGTTAACTAATTACGATCCTTATACTCAATCAGTGCGAAGTTTATAACGGCGAGGGGATTTTGCTGCCGCTTACAAGTTTTCCAACCTCAGCAGCGGCATTAAGCTTGAATTCGAGCAGGACGGGAACCGTATCGGCTGGGATTTGAAAAACGAAATCGAACCATTTCACTCCGCCCGTAAAATCCGAGGTTTTCAATCTAATCTCTTCTATCAGGCTTTTACAATCAACGATATTTTCACTTCTGATAAAACCAACCGGATATGCAACTTGACTGCTTCCGGTGAGAGTAGAGCGGTCGGCTTTGCACAAAAGTCTTATCTGCGCCAAAGTAAAGGTGAGTTTGTTGTCTTCTGTCATAGCCCCGCCGCGCGTTATCGAACCACCTTTTAAACCGGTTCGAACGATAACGGTCTTTGTTCCAGGTATAGCGCCCAATGGCTGGCTGTCGGTAGCGGATACAAGCTTGGTCGTGCTGTTGGGCTCCCATGCGTCTTTTACGTCAACAGCCTCGGAACCGGCGATGATCCAATTGTTTTCATCTTGTCTGATGCGGTTTAAAAAGATTTCATTCAAAAAGTTAGGATGAAATACAGCAAAGCTTTTGCTTGAACATAGTGAGCCTCGGCTGAACCAGGACGCAAGAGCCGCAGTAAAACCATCGGCTCTTAAAATAAGTCCCTTGTCTGGTTCTGCCGGACGGAGTTTTTTATTTTGCGGGTCGAATCGTTCATAAGGCCAGCTTGTTCCTAATGGCAGCAAAGCAGCTGTTATTAGAATAACTCCGGCTATGATAAGGCCTGCGAATACAGCGATAACAGACCTGGCAATTTTGTCGTTAAGTTCGCTGAAATGAATCCCGGCCGGCGCTAATTTATTAGTCAGAGCGTTTAACAAAACGATAAGGAAAATAAAAATAGCGGCAAAGCAGCCGCCCAAAACCCATTGGCCGCCGTAACCGTAGCCGATAATTATTTTTCCTGCCGTCTCAAAAAAAGAAAAAGCAATGGTTGAGGAGATAATCGCATTAATAAAAAGCAGGGAAGATTTTACGACAGAGCCTTTAAGGTAAGCAAAAACTGCGGTCGCAAGTATTACTATAATAACAATGAGTTCGGCAATCATATTTTCTCCATTTCAACTTTTAGCCGGCGGTTTTTTTGCGTTTTCGCCGGGTCCGGAAAGGGTCCGGATAACCTCGTTTATGGAAGTTACTCCTTCAGCAACCTTTCTTATCGCCTGCTCCTGCAGGTAAAGCATTCCTGCCCGTCTGAATATGCTGCTGATATCATTAAGGCTTTTTGCCTGTTTGAGGAGTTTCTTTGTTTCGTCATCGAGAATAATCATCTCAAATATAGCCATTCTGCCGAAGAAACCTGTGCCCTGGCAATGCGGACATACAATCGGTTTGTTATGTTTGGTGTGCTGAATCTCGCCGGGCCGGTAGAAAGCCTTGATTTTGTCCGCTGGAATATTATGTTTGCGAAGCAATTCTTTGTTTGGCTCGTAAGGCTGACGGCACTGTTCGCATAATTTTCTGACAAGTCTCTGGTTGCTTATGCCTACAAGGTAGTCAATAGCCAGACTTCTGTCTCCAACGAAGCCAAGCCATTTGGCCAAAGCGTCAATTGCGCTGGTAGCTTCAAATGTTGCGTATGTCATTTTACCGTCTTTTGCTGCCGAGCAGGCGAGTTTTGCGACATCTTTTTCTTCGCTGTGTTCGACGCCTATAATGTCGGGACCGGTTCTCAGTATAGATTGGAATTTTTTACCATAAGTTGTGGTTCCGGTATCGCTGAGAGTAAATACGTTCTGCGTAATGCTCGGGACTTCTCCTGCCGGGTGTTTTTCCAGAGAGTTGATATTATTCAAAAACGGGTCGTGATTGCGAAGGAGCGAATAAAATGTAGTAGTTACGCCGCTTTTTTTTGTGCCCGTTATAAGAAACAAACCTTTCGGCCCATTGGCAATGTTTTTAAACTTCTCAAGCTGGTCAGGCATTAATCCCAGGTCGGGCAGCATCTTGAAACCAAATTCGGCAACGAATTTGAGCCGGACCTGTTCACCGACTGTAGTCCCGGCTGTTGATACTTCCCATTTATAAGGTTTACCGTCCTTCAGAACGGAAAATGTGCCTGTCTGGGGTTTGCGATGTTCTTCGATGTCGAGGTCGGCCAGATTTTTCAGATAGTGGATAAAATATTCGGTTTCTTCTCTACTCCGAGGCTGCTGTTTTTCGGCTGAACCGTCGATTACATACAGGATATTATACTGCT
>Ga0187886_1001118_pt1 | contig 26118 bp, 26 predicted proteins | sample June2016WEW_20_1_FD_133001 | JGI IMG/M metagenome (GOLD analysis project Ga0187886, IMG submission 133001) | Peatland microbial communities from SPRUCE experiment site at the Marcell Experimental Forest, Minnesota, USA - June2016WEW_20_150 | ecosystem: Environmental > Terrestrial > Soil >... | reverse complement strand
TTACTTTCTTTAATAAAAGAGAGGTAATCATTCGCGTAGAATATATTATTATAGCTTGGCATATTCCAAATATAAATAATTCTAGGTTAGAATAATAAACAGAGGATGGCAAACATAATATATACGTCCTCTGCGCTAAATTGATACTGCACCTTATAGGAAAGAAAATATTCCTGCGGAATAACCTAGTATGTTATAATAATTTTGGCAAGCGATTGGCTGCAACACCGGTATCCACTCCAGGGGCCATATATAATTTTATAGCAGAAGATAGTCATATTTCAAGTCAAATGTCTCTTTTTTACCCCCTAATAATAGCCCTGGGTATCATTTCGAGTTACACGGATATAAAATATAAAGTAATAAGAAACCGGCATTTACTGTGGTTTGTGGCTCTGGCGTTGATAATCCACGCATACCTGCAAATAAACCATAAAATCACCCTTACCCCGAACCTACTCCTTAATTTTCTTATAGGAATAATAACAGCGTACCTATTCTATTCCTTCAAGATGTGGGGTGCCGGAGACGCCAAGCTTTTTATTGTCTTCTCGTTATTAATGCCGACCCAAAAGCATAATACCCTCATCCCTTTTCCTTCGGCTATCTTATTCATAAATATATTCTTGCTGAGCACGGCTGCCATGATTGCATTAAGCATTTATAAGATTATAAAGAATAAGGATAATTTCTTAAGCAAAATCAGTCTTTCAGACTTAGGTAAGCGGGTATCTTCTTCCTTCCTTATTATACTGGGATTAGGGTGGACGATTTCCTATCTTACAAAGCCGCTTAGCATTTATTTTTCTCCAATAGTAAATATTATACTCATATATATTCTTTATTCTATATTCTATAAATCCCTGGAGGCCTTGAGGAAGAAGATTATTATTTTGGCTATTATTGGATGTTCCGGTTTCATACTAAGAACCGTATTAGAATTTAATAACCTTAATTTAAGCGTATTAATATTGAGCTTGATGAAGATTTTAAAATATACATTGGTATTCTATTTTATTAATCTTTTAATCTACCATGATAAAGATACAAATAAAGTAAGTATTACTATGCCTTTTGCCCCTTTTATATTCTTGGGAACTTTAGCCACAGATACTGGTTTTGTATATTATGCCATAGGATTCATAAATCTAATCCTGAGATGATAAATAACTTAAATAGCTTGATCCTAGAGCTTTCCACCCTCGGCATTACAGTAAAATGGGGAGAATTCCAGATAGGGATCTACCCGGATTTAAAAAAATTCAACCTCATTGCCAGAAATTTAATTTATGCGCTGCTTAATAACTTTGAAAAGAAATACTTTATTTTCATTGAAGGCCTGCCTTACTGTCTTTTCCCGGAAGCAGATGACCATGTTATTTATAATAAAAAACCGGATGTTTATTATTCTAGAAGAAAGACGTGCCTAAGTTGCAAATACTCTGCTTTATGCCCTGGTTGGCCAAAAAACGCAATAAACAAAAAAATTGCACCCCTGGAAATACCAGATTTACCAAAAGAAATAGTAGTAGAGGTCACGCAAGACTGCAATCAAAATTGCCTTCTTTGTTTCTCGGCAAGAAAAAAGGAAGAGGTTCCTATTTTAAAGATTAAAGAAATTATAGGCGATTGCAAGACGTTAGGGATAAACACAATCAGGTTTTCTGGTGGCGAGCCCCTTCTTTATAATCCCCTGGAAGAAGCCCTGTTTTTTGCTAAAAAAAACGGACTTTATGTGCTCCTTAATACAAATGCTACCCTATTGACTAGAGGAAATCTTAATTCCTTTAATAAATCAGTAGATAATGCCCTTATTTCAATGCAGGGTTACGATAGTAAATCTGAAAGAAGGCTTACAAGAACCAATATAAATTTTAAAGAGAAAATAGCCAATATAGCTACTTTATCTCGATATATACCAATAACAAGGATAGGCAGTATAATTTCGCGTACACTTATTGGCGAATGGCCGAATTATATCCGTTTAATTAATAAACTGGAACCCAGAACCTGGGAACTTTATAGGCCGATGACTGATTCAGATAACCCTGAATTCAATATAAGCAAGTCCAGCATGATAGATGTTATGGGACTCATAAAAAAGAGCGGATTAGCTCATACTGAAATAAGAATTGCGAATCCAGTGCCATTTTGCATAACTCCTGATTTAGCTTCTAATAGCAAAATATTGGTGGGCGCAAATGCCGACGACGGACATTCGCGGATAATCTTTGATTCTGCCGGATATTTCAAGCCAAGTTATGTAATAACAAAAAAAATAGGGACCGCGATAGAAGATTCATGGAGCAATCCTTTCCTGCAGAAAATCCGCTCTCTCTGTTTTTTGCCTGCCAAATGCAAAGGATGTTTTTACTTAAAATGGTGCAAGGGCGGTAGCAGATATTGGGCGAGAATAAGTAACGGCGATTACTTTGCCATGGATCCGATGGCCTAAGGATCCTTCTGGACAAAAACTTATGATGGATTTAATCCCAGTCGGGAAGCGTCGTTACTTTGAGGTCAAAGCATGCGCTCTTAATTTCATTATCCTTTATTTCGCTGCAAAGATTCAAAGATTTATATTTCCTTGCAATATAAGCTGTCGCCATATCCTGCGCAATACTATCCAAGATAGCATTAACATCTCCTGTCCCGAAAACAATTTCGCAAATAAATTTCCTGTCTCCCGTTAATAGCGGAGTTAGTTTTCCGCATCCTCTTATGCCTTCATTATTCTTAAAGCCCATATAAACAGAAAACATATAAAGCAATCCTTTCTCCGTTAACGGATCATTGGACTGCCTGAAACTTGGATCATTTAATATTTGTTTAAGGATATTGTAATCACCTTCATAAAGCCCTTCGCATAGTTTTTTCTGCCAATCCTTAAGCATAAAACAAGTCCCATTTTTCAAATGATTGCAAAAATCAATGTTGCGTAATGCCCCATTCATAAAAACTCCACATTCTCCTTGAGCCAGGGCTTTCATATCAGTTACAACTTGGGCAACTTTTCTACATTGAGAAGGTATAGATGCTCCATCGCAAACAGACATATCGTTCATCCTGCCTGCCTTATATCCATATAAGCCATTAAATTCATCCTGATGCTTTACAGTTTCTTTCATTGCTACAATATCTTTCTGGATTAGTGCTTCCGGATTCTCCTCTGCCGGTGGCTGATAAGAAAGGAATTTTGATTCTTCTTTTTTGGCACAAGAAGCCTGAGATAATATTACTATGGCAATAATAAAAAAGCAGGAAATTATTTTCGCAATTGGATTCATCTATCCTCTCCTGATTCTAATAATTAAATTATAGCCATAATAAGCAAATACCGGCCTCGATATTATTAACGCTAATACGAAACGTGGCTGGCATGATGGGCGTGGCTACTGTGCTGAATCCGGTAACATTCGGTTTGTGGTATCGGATCCCTAGACAAGGCGTTACTGTGGTTTGCGTGGCTTGTATGCCCGGCAAAGCTATTGGTGAGCGAAGATAGTATACCCAGGGCAGAAATTGTCCCCAGGCCTATCTTTAAAATATTCTCTTTAGTGATAAACCCTTTCTCGTCCTTTATGAAATCTTTTATATTCTTTTTGAAATTATTGAACTTCTTCTTTCCGTTTTTCTTTTTCATTTTTGGCCCCCGGTTATCCAGCCCCTCAAAATATTTTCGTTACCCTTACTTTCTAAAATCTTCTCGAAAATGTAACGAAACTGAAAATTATTAATTTTGTGCAGAGGCGAGCAGGAAACTTTAGGTACAATATTTCTCTGCAAGGCATAATTGACTACCGGACATGTCCCAAGCCAGGGAGAATACACATTGTTATAGTCCCATAGGTTTGTAAGGGAAGATTGTATAAGATGGAGTAAATTGTCTTTCTTCATAAGCTCTTCGTAGTTCTCTTTGAGGATATTGCCTAATTTAAACATCTCCTCTCCCAGCATACGCGCTTCATCACAGGGAAAACAGGAGCCGTCCGGCATATAAACAATGGTGCTTCTTCCACTTCCGCAGGGATTCATCAACTCCACGTACCCGGGGTCTTTTTTGTTGAATATTTTCTCTGAAATCACCCGCGCCATACGTTCCTTTATTAAAACGCCTTTCTTATTTAATGCAAAAATATAGTCCATAGCTTTATCGTAAAAATCATTAAACTCCTCTGCCGTATAGCCCAGGTTTGGCCAGTTAACGCAGGCAATCCCCAATTTATTCACCGGCCTCAGACAAATCTCATCTTGGCCTAAGGATACGTATTCGTCGATGATTTCCTTGTAATAGGGCAGGGAAAAGCTGGTTATAGTAGGTAAAAGGTTAATTTTTCTCTTAAATTCTTTCTGTATTTTTCTGACGTTCTTCACCACTAAGTCATAAGTGCCTTTACCGTTGTTTAATACCCGGTTTTTATCATGTACCGCCTTCGGGCCATCAAGAGAACCGCATATTTCCACGTCGTGCTTTAACAGGAATTTTATCTTTGCTTCATCAAGAAGGGTGAGATTGCTCACAAGGGCTATTCTAAGGTCTTTACCAGTAACATTGAACTTCCTGGCATGTTCGATAAGAAAAGAAAGCGTCTTCCAGTTTAAAAGCGGCTCTCCCCCCTGGAATTCTAATGTAATATTCATATTCCTGACATCAAAAAGGTATTTTAATACGCGGGTTGCAACCTCAGAACCCATATCTTGGGGTTTCAGGGTGTTTGACTGGCAGTACCTGCAGCGCAGGTTACAACGGGTAGTTACAACCGCTATGTGCAAAGAAGTATCCAGGAACAGGTTCGCATTTAAGCTTCTATACTCATTAAAAAGGCGCTCTATATTATTACTATCTGCGACCAGGCCTTTTCCATACAGCCTTTCATACAACGCAGAGCCCTTTTTTAAAGAATATGAACTGAATTCCCTGAATTCTTTTTTATCCAGGAAATCCCATGCCCCAAGCTGATTTGATAAAAGGTATTTATCCTTAACGCGCGAAGAATTAAATGGTAATATTGCGAAATCCTTGCCTGCCATTTTAGTTTAAAACGGGTTTAAATTCACCGTCTCCATAGAATTGCGGATATTCCTTCCACGGCCCCTCACAGACATCGTCATACTTACATATACGGCACTGTGAAAACTTTACCTTAGCCTTGTTCTTCCTTACTTCTTCAAAGCTCTCTATAATAGCTCCCCTTTCCCTGACCTCGGTATGAGGTATATAGAATTCTGACACGCATCTTTCGTAGCCGGACATAAGACACAGGGGCATTGCTTCTGCCATCACGCTAAGACCGCAACCTGCACCCATATCCAATCCTTTTTTTAAATAAGGCAATACCTCGGTCTTACGCGGGACAACCTCTTCAAAAGAAGCATAAGCATTTCCCATGGCATGCACAAAAGCAAATTGATATTGGTGAACCCCTAATTTAATCAGGAGATTGGCAATCTGAGGCAGGAACTTATAATTATATTTTGTGATTACCGTATTCATCATTATCCTTACTTTGCCTTTGGTTAATTTCCTGATATTGTGTACCCCGAGGACTGTCTGCCGGAAGCTGCCTTTTCTGCGGGTTAAGAAATCATGCAGCTGTGCAGTATGACCGTGTAACGAGGGTGCAAAGTGGTTCATTCCCGCCAAAAGTATCTTTTTGCAAAAGTCAGGGGAAGAAAACAACCTGCCATTTGTCTGGATCATTATAAAAAGATACCCCGTATCCCTGGCAAACCTTACCAGCTCAAATATGTCGCTCCTTGCCGTGCATTCTCCACCGGTAAAAACCACTTCCCTGCTACCGCTGTTAAAATATGCCTCCTCCAATTCTTTCTTTACTTCAGAGGTGGTTTTATCGCCGAAAGGACGCTTATCGGCGGCAACGCAGAAACGGCAATCGTTAATACAGCTGAAGCCCACGAAAAGGGCGAGACGGTTTACGGAAGATAACACTTGCGGTAAGATAGCCACGCTCATACTTTTATTTTCTGTTTAAATAGATGAGGTAATTTAAAAAAGCAAGACAATCTTCGCTGGTTGCTTCCTTTAGCCTGACAAGGTGGTACTGCTTTTGGGTCCGGAAAGAATGGATGCCAGCCGGTTCTTCTTTAATTGCGCGTTCGATTAAATCCTGAGGATACAATTCTTTGTTCAGCCTGACGGATAAAATGTTACCTTGTTTCTGGAGAAAGGGATAATTCATTTCTTCTTGCTGCCTTCCTTTTTTTCTTCTTCTTCCAACTCCTTGATTAAATCCTCAATTTCTTTTTCTTCCGCTTCCTGCACCATTGAAGGCGCCGCTGAAAACAGGGCCCTTTGCAGGAGCAATTTCACTGATTCTGCGTTCGCTCTTAAGCTGCTATAATAATGGGCGTAATTAAGGAGCTCATTATAAAATTCTTTTCCTAAGGTATCCAGGCTTTGCTTCTTGTCCTTGCGGTAAAGCCAGACCCCTATCTTATCCGCGCTATCCTTATCTAAGTAGATATAGGCCCTATCTAGAAAGATGTAACCGGCGGAAAAAATGGTTTCTTTCGAGTAAATCCTGGAATCAACAGACAATTTTACAAAATCTTCCTTTTCATTCTTCTCGAGAACAATATCCTTTTTCATTATAAACCTCCTAGGTAATTATGATTTATTCTAATCCATTGACTACAGATTGTCAATATCAAAGAAAGTAGGTTATTTAAGTTTTGGCTATCCGGCTCGTAACATCATCCTTCATTATCGTTCGTAATTCTACCTGGATTAACCTGTTACTTAAATCCAAACCTGACCGGATTAAAACCCGGATATAATTATCCGTATAACCTACCCAAAAAGACGGCGCTGCCTTAAGGCGCCCTTCAACTAATACGTTAAGTTTTCTGCCTAGAAATTGTTTTTTATACATAATACTTAGTTTTCCTGCGGTTTCCGCAAGAAAAGAGGATCTTTTCTTTAGCAGGAGCGGGGATAACGGCTGCTTATATTTCTCTTGTGCGGGAGTTCCTTCTCTTTCTGAATATGGGAAGATATGTGTTTTTAGAGGCGTGATTTCTCGTAGTAATTTTACTGTATTCTGAAAGTTTTCTTCGGTTTCTCCTGGAAAACCTACCAGCACATCCGTGGTTATGGCAATAAGGGGTATTTTGCTGCGAATCTTGCTGACCAATGACAGATAATTAGCGCTCGTGTATCTACGGTTCATCTTCTTAAGTATCTGGTCGTCGCCACTCTGGATAGGTATATGCAGATGCGGACAAAGCTTATTGGAAACTGCCAGCTTATCGATAAGGCCATCAGTGATCTGGGCCGCCTCGATAGAACTTAATCTTATGCGCGATATCCCGTCAATCTTCTCCAATTCTTCAATCACCGCGCAAATAGTTAATTCATTTTTAAAATCTTTCCCGTAGGAACCCAGGCAGATACCGGTTAAAACGATTTCCTTGAAACCATTACCCGCAAGCCGTTTTGCTTCACATACAATCTCTTCTAAAGGCCTGCTTCTTGACGGCCCCCTTGCAAGAGGAACCTTGCAATACGCGCAATGGTTATTGCAGCCGTCCTGGATCTTAAGGAACGCGCGGGTGCGGCCCCTAAAAGAAGATATGCCTCTTTTCTCGCCTAATAATTTTTCTTTATCCCTATTTTTGACTATTAAGGAGTTGGGGTATACTTTTCTGATTTTACTGCCATCCAACTCTGTAAGGCAGCCGGTAACTATAATCTGCGCTCCCCGATTCTCACGTTTAGCCCTCCTGATAAAATTCAAGGATTCTGAATCCGCTCTTTGGGTAACCGTACAGCTATTTATCACGTATACGCTTGCGGGTAAGCCGTTTTCCAGCTCCCGGAAACCAAGGCGGATAAATTTCTCACGCATCTGCTGCGTCTCGTATTGATTAACCTTACATCCTAACGTATAGAATTTAATGGTTTTACTGCGCTTGCCATTAACTTTAAGCGAAGCTGTAAGTTTTCTGAAAGCTGAAAGGTTAACCGTTTTCATACATCTCTATGAAGCTTGCCACGGCTACAGCAGCGGTCTCTACCCGTAATACCGTTTCTCCCAGGGTTACAGGTATGCAGCCGTAACTTTGCGCAAGTAATACTTCTTTTTCCGTAAAATCTCCTTCCGGCCCGATGAAGAAAAGTATATTCTTTGCTTTACGTTCACCTAGTATTTCTTTTAACTTCTTCCTCTGGCCTGATAACGTAGGAATAAGTTTTAAATCAAACCCGGCAGAATCGCGGAGAACCTCTTCTATGCTCTTAATTTCTTCTATTATCGGCACAGTAACCCGCTTACTCTGTTCGGCAGCAGATAATGCAACTTTATTCCACCGTCTGATCTTTGTATCCTCACCGTGCCTATCGAGTTTGACGATAGTCCTTTCGGTTTTTAAAGGAATGACCATATCGATCCCAAGCTGAGTTAACTTATCTACAATATCGTCCATCCTGGATTTCTTTGGTATGGCGCAGGCAATAGTAACCAATGACTCTTTCTTTTTGACCGCATATTTTTCTTTTATTTCCAGGATTATCTTATCCTGGGAAATCTGTGAAATCTTACAAAAATATTTATCCCCTTTATCATTACACGCCACAAGGGTATCTCCGGTTTGTAAACGCAATACATCCCTTAGATGGTGAACCTGTCCCTTATCTTTTAGAGTTATCCGGCCCGATAAGGTATCTTCGGCCTTAGAGAATACCAGGTGCATATTATAAGCTCCTTCTGATTAACTGAATTCCCATAAATACAAGAATTATGCCGCAGGATAAACTAACCGCCTGCCGTAATCTCTGGTCTTTTAGCCACCGCGGAAAGACCCCTGCTCCTATACATAGCAATAAAAGCGGAGAAAAAAATGTGCCTAATCCAAAAGATAACGGGTATACCAGGCTTTCTACCCATGTCTTTGAAGCAAGCGCTCCGTAAGAAATGATGAAGATAAGCGGGGCACAAGGCAGGAAACCAATAATCACTCCCAGTAAGAATGTATTTCTAGTATCGCGCTGCCTAATGTGTTTTTGCAAAAAGCTCCAAGGCCCGGCTTGTATCTTTCTACCTAACGCAATTAAGACACCCATAAAAACTATGAAAGCGCCGCCTAGAATAATAACATACCTCGCGAGGAACTGTAAAACCCCCTCAAACACCATTTTTCCCAGAAAGAATACCAGTAAACCAAAGAAAACATAAACCAGGATACGTGCCACGGAGAAAAACAGGTAAATTTTGAGGTTTTCGGTTATATTTTTAAGGCCTGCTGCGCTGTAACAGATAAGGAGGGGCCCGCAACTTGCCAGGCAGGGTCCAGATCCAAAAGATAACCCCAGGATGAAGAAACTTGCGATAATTTTAAAGTTCATTAAAATTTCTTCTCGGAGAAGACTTCAGCGGTGAAGATGTAAAGCTGGGTGGATTTATCCTTCCAGGCATCGGCAGCCAGGCCCGCTTTATTGGAGCAAAGATAAGACAGGAATTCTTCCTTTGACCACCCGGTTTCTGCAGCAACCTGCGGGAGAAAAACTCCGCTGTTAAAACCTTTTTTGACCAAAACGCCGTGGGTACCCAACTGAATCTTATCAGGAGAGTCAATCTTTTCAAGGGGAGAAAGCACAGAGATCTCAATTTCTACATCCTTTAGCTCTGATAACGTAAGCGGAGAAAACCGCGGGTCACCTACTGCTGCCTCGATAGCCATATCTCTTATCGTAATGTAAAGTGGGGAGCCGGCAACAAGATTCCCGATACAGCCGCGTAATTCTCCATGTTGGCCAAGCGTCACAAAAGCCCCCATATTTTTGAGTAAAACAGGGTCTTTCTCTTGAAATTCAGGGCGCTTACCTTCCTTCAAATAAACCTCTATGGATTTACGCGCAATCTCCAGCAACCTCTTCCTCTCTTGCGTGTTTAGCATTGCATTTTCTCCTTTTATCTGGTCGATAACAGAACTGGAATAGCCTACCGTCCAGATCCCTTTTATTCTCTTGCCTGTTACTACTGCGGAATTTGTGTGCTTTAAGACCTTTAAAGTATTATGCCCCAGTTTTTTTGCCAATATAAGCATGGAAACAGCAGGAAAACCGCCGCACATCTGAGTTTTGCCTTCCCGTAAGCTATAGTAAAGCCCTTCGGCATCCATCTTTTCTAAATAGCTTAAAGCAATGCCGTCGGATAAATCAGCTTCATCGTAATCATAGCCGTGATACATATCGCTTGAAACCACCACTAAAACATCTTTCCTGTTACTGATTGCATCCTTAAGTAAATCAGCAAACTTCTTGCAGGTATCCAAGGTGCAATCGCCCATTATTACAGGTACGATCTTAAAACCCGTAAGGGATTTCTGCAGAAAAGGCAGCTCTACTTCTACGGAATACTCCCTTTCAAAGGCCTCAGGGATAAAAGTCACGTCTGTATCCTTATTTAACAGGGCTGCTGCAAAATCCTTGTCAATCTCTACGTCTCCCAGAGGTGTCCGGAATGCTCCCTGCGAGTAAACAGAAACGCCGCTAAAAGCATAATAGTGAGAAGGTCCTATTACTATCACGGTCTTGTATGGCCTGCCTTTAAGAAGCTTATAAGCGAAGCCGGCGGTAGAGCCAGAATAACCATAACCTGCGTGAGGAGTGATAATGGCAAATATTTCTCCCTGAATAGGCGCGGGATTGGCAGTGCTAAGGAAACCACTAACCATAGAAGATAGCTCTTTGGGATCATCCGGATAGAATCCTCCTGCGGCATTTGGTTGTTTTACTTCCTGGGCAAAAGAAGTGGTCACCAAGACACAAAGACACCACGTCACAAGAATAAAACTTGTGACCTTGTGACCTTGTGACCTTGTGACCTTACTTCCAGACTCCTTCAATTTTCTCTCCACAGAATTTACATCTCCCATTCTTCAAATTAACCTCAAGGACTGTATAGCCTGAACGCTCTACCACTATCTTCTTACAGCGCGGGCAATAAGTATTCTCAGCCGGATTTCCTACTACATTGCCTATATACACATATTTAAGGCCGCAATCAAGGGCTATTCTGCGCGCCTTCTCCAGCGTAGAAACAGGCGTAGGATTAAGGCTGAGCAGTTTATAGCTTGGGAAAAAACGCGAAAAATGTAGCGGCGTATCCGCTCCTAAATTATCTTTTATCCATAAGCACATCCTGGTGATCATTCCCGGGTCATCATTGTAGCCGGGCAAAACCAGGTTAGTTATCTCAACATGTACTCCTTCCTCTTTTAATATCTTTAATGCCGCCAGCACCGGCCCGAGGCTGCCTTCCGAGATTTTAGCATAGTAATCTTCGCTAAACCCTTTTAAATCTATATTTGCGGCATCCAGATATTTAGCCAATGCCCGTAAAGGTTTTTCATTTATATAACCGCAGGAGTGCATAATATTACGTATTCCTTCTTTTTTTGCCAGTTTTGCCACATCCAGCATATATTCATAAAAGATAGTTGGTTCTGTATAAGTGTAGGCAATAATATAAGAACCTGATTCTTTTACTTTTTTGATTAAATCCTGGGGCTCTATATACGAATAATCAACCTCGTCTGGTTTACGCTGTGAGATCTCCCAGTTCTGGCAGAATTTGCACCTAAAATTACACCCTGCCGTAGCTATAGAGAATGCGTATGAGCCGGGAAGGAAATGAAATAGCGGTTTTTTTTCAATGGGGTCAAGATGTATCGCCACGAGCCTTCCATAGGAAAGGGCGTACAGTGTTCCGCCTCGGTTTTCCCTTACGCCGCAAAATCCTCTCTTGCCGTCGGGTATGACACAGTTACGGGGGCAAATGTGGCAGTGCACAACTTTCTTGTCAAGTTTCTCATAATACAGCCCTTCTTTTAATTGCTCTTCAGCGTATAGATTGGAGATACAGGCGCAATTTAAAATCAGGCCAATCAGGAACCCGCTGGTTAGAATGAATTTTAAAGATGTTTTCATATAATTCGCTCGCTATTGTTTATCAATGAATTACACCGTGCGAAGCACGGTGCTGCGGTGGTATGCACTCCGCTCGCTGCCTCGCTTTGATTTTGGCATACCTCTGGTGCTTATGCCAAAATCACACCGAGCTATGCTCGGTGGATAGTGCCACCAAAAATTTACTTGTCTGAAATGCTTTGTGGTATGCACTCCGCTCGCTAAACCGCTTGTCGCGGTTTTTAACGCTCGCTTGAGTGCCACCAAAAATTTACTTGGCGTAAATTTTTGGTGGAGCTGGGGGGAGTTGAACCCCCGACCCCCTCGTTGCGAACGAGATGCTCTCCCAACTGAGCTACAGCCCCTTTATTACTGCATTAATTTACCACGATTTAGCGTTTAGAACAAATAAAAATGAGCGGCCCATGAAGAGCCGCAAGGCCCTTATCGCTTTTGTGCAACTGCACAGATATTATCCAAATTTAGGCGTTTAAAGGTAAGAAAAAAGATAAGCACGGAAAGATAAAGCCAGGCTACACGCATGCATACTAAAAACTGATGCGTATTCCCCCCCAGGCCTAATATAGGTTTTAAGTGCACGAAACCCACCCGGAAGAAATTATTGCGCTTTAAGATAACAGAGATAGTTTTCATAGAATACATATTCACATGGTCCCTGGCGTCTAAATAACGTATGCCTGGCTTCATGCCATAGCGCAGTTTCTGCATATACGCCAACGGCAGCCACAAATTAATGTTCGGCGTGAGGATAAAAAGCATCCCTCCTTTTTTCAAAAGCCCGCCTACCTGCGCCAAAAGCCGGTCCGGTTCAGGGATATGCTCTATAACATCAAACATCGTGATGATATCATAGCTGCCTTGCGGCAGGGATAGTTCTTCTATTCTGCCGCAGCGCACATTACTAAGGCCGTTTTTCTCGCGTGCAAACTTTACGGCCTCTTGAGAGACATCAATGCCTTCGGCCCCCCAAGACGGATACATGGCAGCATATTTTAAGAAATAGCCCAGTCCGCAGCCTACGTCAAGCAATCTGCCGCTCTTACCGCGTAGAAAATGCCGGCAGAAATCCTGGTACATGGGACGATGCGCCTTATCCCACCATGCCTGCTTTTGGTCGCGTATTTCTTCATAGCCGAAATATCCGTCATAATCGCGGGCTATTTCATATGAGGAATACACATGGCCACAAGAAAGGCATCTAAATACATCAATATCAAATTCTCTAAAGATAACGCGCCTTTCTGCGCTTTTGCAGATAATACACTCTTTGGGCATTCTGGTTAGTTAGGCAAGTGGCGCCCTTGGTAAATTCTTAAGCGGGGATTTTGTAAAAATCCCGCATAAAAAACCAAGATTCCAATAAATGGCCGCAAGAAAGCACAGCGCACCAGTAATCAGGCCGAAAATAATACTTTTCTTACGAACTACTGTATGAATTATGATAGCGGCTTCTATTGCAGCGGATATAGACAAAACCGCTAATAGCCCTTTTAATCCCCCTATAAATATAAACAATATACATATTACCAAACCGACAGGCACCAGGTGAATCTTACGAAATAGCCCATAGCGGCGTACAAGATAGGCCTGTACCTCGCCATAGCGATGCATCATGCTCAAGAATTTCCTCAGAGTATCCGGACGGTAATGATACACCACTGCCCGAGGGTTAAACAAAAGAAGATATCCCTTCTTAATAAGCCGGTAGTCCAGCTCAAGGTCTTCACCTGGCCAGAACCCTTCCCAAAATCCGCCTACAGAAAAAAAGATCTTCTTGTGATATATCACGTTACAGGAAGGGTTATGGCGCACCGCAAACACTTTGCTGTCTTTAGCGGTCCTTGAGTAATCGGTCACAAAACCGGCTTCTCGCAGGGCCGAAAATACATATTTTTGAAACCCGGAGGCATCATCCGGTAATTCCTGCATTCCGCCGCAGGCAGCAGCTTCGGAAGTCTGAGCCAGCCCCATGACTAATTCTTTAAGCCAATCCCTGGCCACTATACAATCACTGTCGGTAAAAGCGAGTAGTTCCGCATCGGTATTTTGGGCGGCAAGGTTCCTGGCAAAAGAAGGTCCGCGTGAATCGCTTTTTAAGATTTTTATTCTTCCCTTAAAATCCATCAAAGAAGCAGGAATCACCCCATCTATTCCGTCATCAACTATAATGATTTCGTAATCGGGATAATCCAAATTCAGAAGGGAATCCAGGCACTTAGCAAGATGATTGGGAATCCCTTTTGCCGGCACTATCACAGCTACTTTTTTCGACATAACAATTTTGTCCGCCTTGATATGATACTTAAAACAATCCGGCCATTAAACCCTTCTATAATAATCCCCCCTGCTTAATGACTTCTCCAGCCACAGGTATAAAATGATAAACAAGTAGCGTGAACCTGTTTCTTTAATGTTCCACTTTGAAAAACCCTTAACCCTTCCATGCCAGTCTATGGGAATCACCTTCCATTTGTAGCCCCGAATGATTGCTTTTAACGGCATTTCAACGGTCAGGTTAAAATGGTGGGATATTAAAGGATACATCCCCTCTATTGCAACCCTGGAATAGCACTTAAAGGCATTGGTAACGTCATTGCAGGGTATCCAGAAAAGCGCCTGGATAAATAGATTACCGAGTCTGTTGATTATTAGTTTGAAAAACGGGTAATTGACCAATTTGGATTTCCTGCTGAAGCGCGTGCCAAAAACACATTCATATCCTTGGCACATTGCTTCGTAATACCGCGGAATATCCGCTGGAGAATCTGAGGCATCCGCCATTACAATCATAACATAATCGCCCTTGAAATACTCAAGCCCTTTTCGTACTGCAATGCCATATCCGGGATTCCCGTCATTTTCGATTAACTTTACCCTGTTATCATCATGAATGATTTTCTCAGCTATTTTGGCGGTACTGTCTTTGCTATGGTCATTGACAATCAGGATTTCCGATGGCGCGCCGAGAGAATCCAATATGCCAAGAATAGCCTCTACGGTTTTAGCTAGATTCTTGGACTCATTTCTGGCAGGAATTATAATCGAAAGCACGGGTTTAGGGATATTCATGTTCAAGGTATATTTTAATGGTTATTTATTCTCCTCCATAATGTAAAAGGGAATCAACCTATTTAATGTCCGGTACACTTTAGCAAGCTTAAGTCTTTTTTGGTTCTGCCGTATAAAAGCAGCGAAATCCACGCTACCTCCTTTTTCCAAAATCATTATCTCTGGGAAAATTCTTGCCATCTCAAATCTAAATCCCACCATAATAATATGGTGCGTCTTAATTATATAGTCGCGCATCTTGGGGTCTACAGAATTCAGCATACTAATGGGATAGAATACTACAAAACGCACATGGGAACCAGATTCAATTTTCTTGAATTCCTCAAGAGAGGCAGGATAGCCACACTTCCTTTCCGCATACACACATGTCGCGTATCCCTGGGCGATGGTATAGATAAAGAACTTTTCATCTTTCGCGGCCCTTTCTTTCAGAAGCTGGCCGGCAACATCAGTTCCGACAAATACCGTATTATAATGGTTTGCAATTGCTTGCTTTGCCGAGCTTGCAGCAAAAACAAATATTACAATAAAAAGCACCGCAAAACAGTAGCTCACTTTTTTGGTTTTTAGATAACTGCATATAAAAACACTTATTTCCCTTAAGGCATAGATAACGGCCAAGATGAAGAAACCCAGAAAAGGAAACTGATAATAATTATGCTGGTTAATGTAATCGCTAAACACCATACAATAGAGAACAACCGTAAGACTCCATAACCGCAGATACTTCGCAAATAAACTTTTATCTGTTCGATAGCGTTTCCATGCCAAAAGTAGCCCTATGATAAACAATACGGAATATACAGGAGTGAAATTCTCCCTCACGGCATAATACAGGATAACCGATAAATTCTGTTTCCAATATGACGGGGTGAATACGGATAAGATGTTAACGCGGTTTTCGCAAGAGGAAAATGACGTTTGGCCGGTCGCAATACAATATGCGATGAAAAGCAGGCACGGCAAGATAACTATGCCCAGATCCGCTATCAGGCCTTTTATTTTGCGTTCAGAAAAGTAACTCCGATATGCCAGGAGAAACGGCAACGCGATAAACCCGATCAGAAATGACATCTTATAGGCCGCTGTCATTACAAGGGACACCGCGAATCCCAGGAGATATCCGCGCCGGAAACGGCTTATGAAGTTAAACCACATAAGATTGCCTATAAGCATAAAAAGGAATGCCCCGCTTTCCGGCTGAAGATTACGGGCGAAATATACGCCCAGAGGCATAACGGCAAGCAGAAAACTGGCACCGATACCAAAAAAATATTCTCCGGTGAGTATTTGTACAAGATAAAATATGCATACTATCGAAAAGAGCATGTAGATTATATTAATTAAGCGGGGAAACCAAAGATTATTGCCAAAAAGCTTATACCCTAATAAAACTTGATAGGCTATAAAGGGGGCTTGCGGGTATAATTCGAATCCGGCCTTGGTATCAAACGCATGATAGAAATCAACCTCCCTGTTTGCCAGGTCCTTCTTATTGAGCATATTTCTTGCCATACTGATGTATTCATTTTCTTTCATATTGTGATACCCGATCGAAGGAAAGTTAAGCTGTGGTATGCGGATAAGAAAGGAAAGCAACAAAATTAAAAAGAAGATTAAAATCTTTGTTTTAGACATGCGCAAATACCTTTTTAAAGTCCCTTTCATTCTTCTTCAGCCACCGGAGTGTATCCTGTAGAATATCTCGTGATGATTTCTGAGGCCTACACTTAAACAATTGCTCTGTCTTGCCATTATCCGTCACATACCAAATTACATCAGACGGCAGGTTCTTGACAATGCTTCCGATTTTTAGCATTTGCCTCTTCTCGCAAACAGGTAATTTAAAAAATTAGCCGCGCCTCTTACTTTGCGGTACAAATCTGAAAAAGACCTTGTCTTAAAAAGGAATTTGATTATATATGCCGGCCTTAGATAAAATCTTTTCAGCCCCAGATCAGCAAAGTAATTTATTCGCTCCTGGTTTAACGCTGGATATTTCACTACCCCTGCCTGCTCTCCTGTATCAAGCCATGCTGACCAGGGCTTAGCCTCAATCCAGCCCCTTTCCATGCACAAATCAAAGAATTTCGTTCCGGGAAAAGGCACTGCTCCGGAAAACTGCAGCGTCGTCAATCCTAGGCTTAAGGCGAAATCAACAGTTTGCACAGCGGTCTGTTCGGTTTCACCGGGCAGGCCTATGACAAAACAACCATGGACCTGGAGCCTGGCCTGTTTTGCATAGTCAACAAGCCTTCTTGATTCTTCAAGGGTAATATTTTTGTTCACATTGTTAAGCACCTCTTGATTACCGGACTCAAAACCTACTAATAATTCACGGCAGCCGGCTTTTTTCATTACCTTGAAGAGCTCTAAATCTGCGCTATCGACCCTGGCATTTACCGAAAAAATTATCTTAAGGTTACGCCGCATTAGTTCTTCGCAAATAGCAACAGCCCTCTCTTTATTTACGGTAAAGGTATCGTCTTCAAAAAAGAATTCCCCTCCTCTTGTTACCTGCGGGCAAAGCTTAATGTCATACTCAATCTCATCAACTACGTTGGAAGGGCTTCTGAGCCGGTACCTGGTCCCATGCATTACCTGGGGCCAAAGGCAAAATGTGCAGCAGTTAGGACAACCCCTTCCTGAAATTATATCTATATAAGGATAAAGCTTGCCGCCGTCAAAATATTTCATTAAATCCAGATGATGCCAGGCAGGAAAAGGCAAATCATCAAGATTCTCAATTAAGGGCCGCTGTAATGTCCTTATGGCACTACCGGAGCTATAATAGGCTATCCCCTTTATATTCGCAAGGTTAGAATAATTTTCCACTACATCCTTTACCGTGTAGTCATATTCACCTATGCAGGCGACATCAACGCTGCCCGCAGCATTTATCAGGGTTTCTTCGGGTAAGGCCGAAATATGCGGGCCTACCATGATAACCTTGGCGCGGGATACTTCCTTGACTATTTTGGCACATTCAATATCGGAGTAGATTGAGGGGGTAGTTGAATCTAAAACCACAAAATCTGGCCTTTCGGCCTTTACTAAATCCCGCAGGTCATCTTTATCCTGCTCATTTGCCACCATATCCACTAAAAACGCCTGATGGCCGCTTTTCTCCAGGACTGCCGCAGCATAAGCAAGCCAATCTGGCGCGCGCAACACCCTGCCCCTCGTCCTGGCTGCCCAACGCTGAGTCCGGCAGAAATCCTTTACGAACGGCTCATTGATAACCAGTATCTTCATATTTTTCTAATAAGGAGAAAATTAAATGCCAAACTCCTATTTTCTCAATTCAAAGAATATCGCAGGAAATCTCCACGACTGACACTGGAACCTTCGGGTATACCTCTGGCTAACAAACTGATATAATCCCTTTGAATCCTTATCTGCGTAGGGCAGAAGAATAAAATATTCGGGAAGCTCTTTTGATTGCTCCAGAGAAGCTCTATCAAAGATCAGCCGGCAATGCCGCTGTGTATAATAGTTTATGAATGGAGAGCGGTAATAATTAACCCCGATTTCGTCTTCCTGCCTGCTCATCCCTTTTAAAAGCAGTAAGCATTCTTTAAATTTCAGGAAATCCAGCGACCTTTCGATTCTGGCTTTTGTAATAGGTAGCTGGCTTTTAATTATTCCCGTAAGGGCAATGCTTACTATTATTCCTATTAAGAACAATCTTAACCAGAGATTTATGCCATCTCCCTCACGGATACGAAAAAATATCACCAATATAAATATTGTGAAACCTATTGCCGCAACAGGCAGAAGATGCCTGGATAGGACGAGCACAAAAGCATGCGCCAGCGAATGTGCCGGAAATAGCACATACCATCCAATACCGCATATAGTCAATAAGAGCGCCAGAAAGAATAAGTTCTTTATCCGCTGCTTAAGCGCATTGGGCAAAGGCCTATATAAAAAATAACAGCAAATAACCCCGACGGATAAAATAGAATAATCGAATAGCAGTGCCAATGAAAAATTATTGGCTAAGACATATTTTGACCAGTTAAATAGATTCAGGGGAAGCGAGGTATCATACCTATGTGCCACGCCGCCTATTGCGGTCTTCCTAAGGTCATCAAAGGCAATTAAAAAACTACCGAAATACCAGCTGTTGCGAAGGAAAAGGATCAAGAATCCTAATACCGGGGCGGTAAGTAAAATAATGATTTCCTTTATATGCAGGCGGCGTTCTTCATTCCTGATAAATACATTGAATAGAATAGCGAATAACGCAAAATATACGATAGATTCATAATCAATCAGAGACTGAATAAAGAGCAATAAATAAAGCAGAGCCATCCAAAACCACCTCTTCCTGCCTTCATTAACAAGAGTCATGGTCATAAAAATAAGAAAGGACAGGTTTTTGAATAATTCTGCATATGGTATCTCTAAAGAATCGGCCCCGAATATAAAAAGCGGATTTGCCAGATAGAAGATCGAAGACAAAAAAGCGATATCCGAGGATTTGGCGAATTTTCGGACAAACAGAAACCATGATAATAGGGCCAAGAAAGAAACCGAAATAGAGATGCCCCTAAAGAAAGATAGGGCATCTGCCTTAAAGATTGCCCCCAGAAAACCATTAAGAATGGCAGTTAGACAAGGAGAATGCGTATATGGCGAGGAAGAAGAGACCGTGTTTGCTTCAACAAACGGTAGGAAATGGAGCTTAACAAAACCAAAATTAATAAAATTTTCTGCCGCATTAAGCGCATACGCGTCAGACCACGCATCACCATGGTCTAAATCCGGGAAAGTGATTTTCGGTATTGCTATCACAAAAATATACAATACCGCCAGGACAAGAACCCAATACCATGCTTTGAGGCTACCCCTTTCCATCTTCATTCTTTTACCGCTTTATATTGCGCGCCTTCACCTTATCTTCAAGCTTATTAACTATTTTTTGATTGTTATCTGGCTAAAGAAAGGCGACCATACCTTCTATCTTTCTCTTTTTAGAAAAAGGAGGCTAATAAAAAATGAAGAGAAAATAGTCTGCAGCCCTATGACCAGTAATGTCATTGCCAAAATTAATTCCCTTATCCTGTAAAGGGCTCCGAAATGCCTGGAGAACCATTCAACAAAGATAAAGAAAGTGACGAAGGAACCCAGGAAGAACAATCCTAGCCCCAACATGATACCCCTTTCGAGGGTAAAGTAACGTCCGAAAAAAATCGTGAATTTATCCCGTTTAATAAACTCCCTTTCAACGGCAAAGGTATGGGCGAAGATACCGAGGCTTAAGAGTTGATATGAAAGAATGGATATGACAGAGGCAAAGACAAGCAGATGCATATCCCAGTAGTGCCTTAAGAAAAGAAACGGGCCAGGCAATAACAGCAACAGTATCCCTGTCCCGAAAATCAACCCTATCGAACCGGGAATAACATACAGCCATAAAGGACAGTAGAGTAACATGAATCTTATGTGCCGCCAGGCATCTGAAAAGGGCTTTAGCTTTGACTCACCAGCCCTGGGAAAATAATCTATAGGGACCTCGGTAATCTTGAGGCCATGGCTTAATGCCGAAACCACCATCTCCGTCGCAAATTCCATACCAGGGGTTCTGAGCTGCATTTTGTGATACGCCTCGTTGGTGAAAGCCCTCATGCCGCAATGGATATCAGAAAGCCGGGTATGGAAAAAAACTCTGCACATGCCGGAAAGGACGGGATTACCCAGATAACGATGGGACCATGACATCGCCCCCTTCTTCATCTTTCCCTTAAACCTTGAACCAAGAACAAAATCATAACCCTCCCGAAGAAGATTAAGGAATTTCGGTATATCGTAAAAATTGTATGTGTCATCGCTGTCGCCCATTATAATGTATTTACCCCTGGTTTCCGCAAGGCCCCGAAGGTAAACTGCCCCATAGCCGCGCCTGGATTCAACAACCACCTTTGCGCCGGCTTCCGACGCAATCTCCCTTGACCGGTCAGAGGACTTATTATCGGCAACGATTATCTCGCCGATAATCTTTTCTTTTGCGAATACATCTCTTATCTTATTTACGCATACCCCGATGGTCTTTTCTTCGTTAAGGCAAGGCAGGACTACAGAAACTTCAATCTCATTTTCCATATTTAATCCCAGATGATCTCGAAAATACGTATATAACCAGTGTCGTCCTTTGTATCAATAAATGGTTTAAAATGCTTTAGCCCTTCACCCTTTAAAAAATAGAGGCGTACGAACATGCTTCTTGCTAATTCAGCGGGAAGTAAAACCGCCTTTAATTCAGAACCTTCCTTAAATACCAGCACGGAAGCAGGAGAATCGCTATTTAGAAAACTAATCTCTTTAAGCGCTCCCCTATCAAGAAGAAAGAGACTCTTTGGTATTTTATACCTTTGGTCTTTATCGGAAAACAGATAGACAGTATTGTCTTTTATATTATAGACAACCTTGTTTTCAAATAATACCAAATCGTTCTTCTTATCTCCTTTGCCTGATTCAGTGTAGAATCTTACCTGCCTGGTAACCCATTCATCAAGATTGCCTTGGGGTACCATCGCTGCCTCCGTATAAAGGCTCCCGGCATCCTGCCTCTTTATGCCAAGCCTGATAAGCTCCGAGATAATTTTCCCTTTATTTTCTTTATAGAGGTTACGCGCAACATATACTTTCAGGAAATCCCAGTTGCCTAGAACTGATACCGGAGATATGACGCGCTGAGTATTAGGGTCTACTACAAAATAAGCTTTAGCCGGCCTGTCAAAAACTATCCTTAGCACCTCATTTTTATCCCGGGAAGGAATAGACGCGGACAAAACAGCTTCTGCGCTCTTCCTGTCCAGTGTAATTACCTTCTCCAGTATAATAGCTGCTTTAAAGGGATCCTTCAAATCAGCACTTATGATATCAAAAGCCCTATTCCCGCCGTTATTCAGCATCCTAAGGATTGCTAATGATTCCTCTTCGTTTCCAGATAAAAGGACATTCGCCATCCAATAGGCCTGGGGAGTGGTCTGGCTCTGGCCGTCGAAGATGACTCTGCGGCGCGCTATTACCTTAAACCAATCGCCGAAATCCCACCACGAATTTATAATGGCTTCGGGGGGGCTGGCCTGTCGCATGAAAATCAAGCTCTTGTACCAGGTATTATCGATCATGGGGGAAATATTATACGCCGTGGAAAAAGCGTTTTTTGTAATGCCTGCGATGATAATTGTTATTACAATCACTGAAACAGCCGTCAATAGCCGCATCTTCTGGCGCAGGGAATATTCATAAATATCGCTTAGCTGCCAACCCAGGCATATCCCCAGCGGCACGATTAAAAATACCGCAAAACGCACGCCCTTAAAACAAGCAAAGAGCATAGCAAGAAACCAGAATACAAGAATATTTATTGCCTCTGCGGAGAAACCGCTAAACTGCCGGCGCAGAAGCCGTAGATATAATGTAATAACGCAGCCAAGCGATAGAATAAATAAGATTGGCCCGCCCCCCTGATACGCAAGGTAATTGAAATCTGGCTTACGTAATTCTGCGACGGTAGAATAAACATTAGGCCAAGGAGAATCGATAAGGGTTTTATTCAGGAAAAAGGCGTTTTTAACTTGAGAAAACACGGCCGATAGGGGTTGGCTGCCGCAGAGGATTAATATCCAGAATATACTCAACAAAAAGAATAAGAGCGCGTTCTGGGCATGTTGCCGCAAAGAGCCCATATGCAGGCTATCGCGGGTCATTATTGATAAAAGCCGCGCGTTAACTATGGAGTATATTTCATAGATAATGATGATCAGGAAGATAAACCACCAGTGCGGCCAGGTAAAGCAGAATAATCCGGTTAAGAAAGAAGATATAAAAATCCAGTAAATCTTCTGCCTTAAATGCAGGACCTCCCCTGCTTTTAAATACGCCCAGACGATACAAAGAGGAAAAAGCAAGTTTAAAATGTCGGTATCAAACCAGCCTGCCGAGCTACGCACAATAAAAACCGGCGACAAACCGACGAATACGCATGCTATTACCGAAGCAATTATTCCCCAGCGGTAACAGAAAAAAAACAGAGTAATTATGAATATGGCTAAAAATAATACCGGCAGGTAAAACAGAAACGTAAAAAGAGGAACCGGCTTAAATACCCGGAAAACCTTATAAAGGTAAGCAGAAGCGTAATAAAGAAAATTATTCCAGCCAATGTAGGAACCAAAAGGCGCCAGCATCAACATATCCAGCGATTTACCGTCTTTAAGCAAGTCGCCAGGGTATCCGTGCAGCAGAACATTCTCTACATACCGCGCCCAGTTCCAACAGTCCAGCTCCATAAGGAAAGTCTGCCCCTTATTATCCTGAAATGCGCTTTTTAATTCTTTATACCTCCTGCCGGTTTCCTCTCTGACAAGGGCTGCATTATTCTTATTATAATCAGCGGTATATGCGCGTAACAATTCTTCTTTGGCAAGAGGGGAAAACTGAGGAAATTTTTTGTTAACGCTGGTGGATACCTCCTGGCGTATCCTTGCTTGCACTATATCGGCAGCTTCTTTCTTTAGACGGGGAAAATAGGCGGGAAAAAGACGGAAATAGATATTGATAAATAACAGTAACCCCAGCCAAATGAATAGGATAGCGTTCTTTTTCATCTTATTTAATTTACCATATTTTCAGCTTTTAGCAAGAATTAATTGGTACTGACAGAGGGCATCTGTAGGCGGGCAGTCATATTGATTTGCGGATTATTAAGGCCGCCGCATGGACCGATAGCCCACGTAATGTCCCAACAGGTAGATACAGTCATATCAATATAACTGTGAACGGGGTCATAAGCAGGGGCAAAACCTGAAATCCTGCTGGCTATTGCCGATTCCCAAGCGGAATTACAACCAGAGGAGCATACGGCATCACTACAATTTCCACAATAGTTAACTATGCCGCTATTGTTAATAAAAGCATACGCTATCCAGTGGTTAGGTGAATCGTAATATCCAGATATACGGTCAGCGCCCGCTACATGCACTTGTATTGAACTATCGTATCCACCAGTAATTGTAGTTGTATTAACTACCTGTTGATCGACAATATTATTATTGCCGGTTGCATTAGCTATGTTCTTAGCCATATGCTCAAGTAAAAACGTAGCTTCGTTCTGAAGTTTTGCGCGGCGTTCAGCGGCTATGACCTGCCTGTGGCTAAAGACATCAATGCTGCTTATACCCAGGACAACTATAAACATAAGGATAAGCGCCACTATCAACTCTATAAGGGTAATACCGTATCGGTTTTTCGGCATCGGTAATTAATAAAATGTCCAGTTGCAATTAGTACAGGTAATAAATGCCTGGGCCCTGGTAAGATTAGCTAAAGGCACTTCAATTGAGTCGACATTACTGCCACTTAGGCAATTTGTAATAGTATAATTAACGGTATAATTCCTGTTATTTAGGCCTGTTATTGTTGCATTGGAAGCCGTAATGCAGCCATCGGCCATTACCTGCATCTGCAAAGGGGCGAGAAAATACCTTCCTAATTCTGCATCTATCATCTGGGATTCCGCGCGAAACAGGTGCCTTCGCGTAGAAATAAATACGCTGGAAATTCCGAGGATAATTAAGGAGAATAGGACAGCTGAAGTAACTACTTCAAGAATGGTAAGGCCTTTTTCGGAAGGTTTTATAAACAAGGTGGCCTGAGAAGAACGCCTTCTTAAAACAGCCGATACAGAAGTTTTTAATAGGGGCATTTGACTCCCGAGCCTGTTAGGTCGGTGCAGGTTGGCTCCTCATCATCAGAATAATTAATACTCCACCTCCTTGATATACCGTCGCTACGGACAGCTACTGCTGTGTCAGGGAAAAGGACGTAATACCAATTTATGTTGGTAGGAATATCGATCTGGAGTTGACTGTTAATAGTATAAAGATTGCTCGCATATCCCGAACAGGGAAAATAACAGGGAGGAGGGCTGCCGCAGCAAGTAGAAGGATCAGAATACTTTTGCGCAATCGTCAGTGTATCCTGTTTGTAGGCCCTCTCTGCTGCCTGGATACGCTTCAGGCCTAGAATTGCTTCTTTATCCAGTGCTCTTTCTTTGGCGGTTTTGTAAATAGGGTAAGCGATGAGGATGAGAATAGTGATTATAACCACTGCCACTACTAATTCAGTAAGGCTGAAAGCTCTCTTCATCTATCCACAGTTGAATTATTCTAGAATCCGGCGTCCTTGCACTTATAGACAGCATTGGCATCATCGGCGCACTTTATAAGACCATTACTATCGATACTCAGGGTATAAGAATCAATACGCCTGGCCGTACCTAGGCTTGCTTCGCTGCTACCTGCCACAATGTCTTTGAAGTATTTAGGAGGGGAATATGCTAAATCCAGATCAGTGATAGCGCCAGTGTATCTATCGTGCTCTGCGTAATACCTGAGTTGCGACAACCTTATGACATCTAAAAGCAATCTTCCTTCTGCTGACTTTGCTCTTTCCACTACCCTTACAAACCTGGGCAGGGCTACCATCGCCAGGATGCCGATTACAATGACAACTACCATTAATTCCAAAAGAGTAAAACCTTTTTTCCCGGTTGCTATTTCTTTTTGAGTAATCAAGGCTCCCTCCGCTTTGTGTGGATAGCGGTTATGGGTATCGCTAAATTTAATACCCCCTCTAGAATGTTACTTGCGGAATCTTCTGTGTTCTTAGGTAAGACTAGAAACCGATATCTTTACAGCTAAAGGTAGCGCATCCGGCGCCATTAGCGCAAGTTACCGCGCCGTTACCGACAATACTTAGTGTGTAAAAATTACTCGCGCCTCCGCGTGTGATAGTGCCTATAACGCATGTCTCAACAGCAATATTGCCGCCTGTAGCCGGATCAACAGTGCCGAAGTATTGAGGAGTAGAAGTTGTCAAATCCAGCTCAGTGAGTGCATCAGCGTATTTATCATGCTCCGCATAATACCTGAACTGTGCTGACCTGAGGGCATCCAACAGCATTCTTCCTTCTGATGACCTTGCTTTCTCAGCTACCCTTATAAACCTGGGCAGGGCAATCATTGCCAAGATACCGATTACGATAACAACTACGATTAATTCCAAAAGCGTGAAACCTTTTTTCA
>Ga0187886_1001117_pt1 | contig 26128 bp, 20 predicted proteins | sample June2016WEW_20_1_FD_133001 | JGI IMG/M metagenome (GOLD analysis project Ga0187886, IMG submission 133001) | Peatland microbial communities from SPRUCE experiment site at the Marcell Experimental Forest, Minnesota, USA - June2016WEW_20_150 | ecosystem: Environmental > Terrestrial > Soil >... | reverse complement strand
GGTCGGTGGATGGGGGACACAATCAGCCGACGGGTGACCCCAACGGGCCGGACGGCGAAGTGATGCTCGACATTGAGGTGGCGGGCGCTGTGGCCTCTGGGGCAAAGATCGTCGTCTACTTCGCCCCCAACACCGACGCCGGTTTCCTGGATGCTATTACCACCGCGATCCACGATACCCTAAACAAACCGTCCGTGGTTTCGATCAGCTGGGGCGCTGCGGAATCAGACTGGACAAATCAGGCTATGCAGGCCATGGACAACGCCTTCCAGGATGCCGCTGCCCTCGGTGTGACGGTTTGCTGCGCAGCTGGCGACAATGGCTCAACCGATGGGATTAATGATGGTCGTCTCCATGTCGACTTTCCGGCTTCCAGCCCATATGCTCTGGCCTGCGGCGGCACCCGTCTGGAAGGATCCGGCGGTACGATTACCAAAGAGATTGTTTGGAACGAAGGGGTGAGTGGCGGCGCGACCGGCGGGGGGGTAAGTGATGTCTTTGATCTGCCGGAGTGGCAGGCGAATGCCGACATCCCGCCGTCGGCAAACCCGGGTGGGCGCATCGGGCGGGGCGTGCCCGACGTGGCGGGCGATGCCGACCCGGTCACTGGCTACCAGGTTTTGGTCGATGGGAAACAGTTTACCATCGGCGGAACCAGCGCGGTGGCCCCTCTTTGGGCCGGCTTGGTCGCCCTCCTTAACCAGAAGCTGGGCCATTCCGTGGGTTATCTTAACCCTGGGATTTACGGCTTGCTCTCTTCTTCCGGCGTATTTCAAGACATCAGCGCGGGGAATAACGACATCACGGGTAAAAACGGCCCCTATCCGGCCCATTCGGGCTGGGATGCCTGTACCGGATGGGGAAGCCCGGATGGGGCAAAGCTTCTAAGTGCACTGAGCTGAGGATCCCTCGCGATTTATGGAATAGAAAAGGGTAACATCCATTTCCCGATGCGGCCCTTTTCGCGTCGAAATGGCTCCCCGGATTGGTATCCCAAAGCGTGCTCTTGTGGGATAGAGTGAAGCTTGAAATGAAGCGGATCAGAAAAGGTCATACCAGGATCAGTTTCTTCCCTCAAAATATTTAATCTGACAGACGCCGTCAAATTGCTACCGCTTAACACCTCCTATAATTCCAAAGAGTTGTTGGCAGGCCACGCTGGGATCAAACCTCCGACCTACCGGTTAAGAGAGAGCAAACAGGCATTGATGAATTCAGTAAGTTAGGGAAATCATTAAAAAAGTATGTAAAGACAGTTAAAACTATTCTCTTGGTTAAAAGTGGGGAAAAAAGAGCAGGGAGGGAACTGCTAGCCCCCTTCCCCGCTCTAGGCAATCTGGAATATCTTATATCCCCTTCTTAACTAGAACATCAAGTAAGAAGCTAGGTGGAATCAGCTATCCCAGCCCTGGTTCGATTTCGGATCAGGGCTTTTTTCTTTTCTAACCTTCCGCATCGGCTAACAGGGAAATTTTGAGGTCCCATCTGCGGGTTGCCTAATGGTGCCGAGGTCCGTCCCCTTGGTCCCGGCTCCAGCCTCATGTGGATAAATCTCCGCCCTAGCTCAACGTGCCCTGACGAGTATTTGATTTTACAGGCAGTGTCAGGGAAAGTCGTGAGTGAAGACTTCATCGCGAAGTCATCATTATGAATTGGTCTTTCCGCATTCGAAGGAGAAGTTTCTTGGTTGTTTGGATTAATCCCTGTGCCTGTCGCTTTAAAATACAGTCTTTTCCCTCATAGAATACAGTGTCCATCACCTACTTCAGGAATCGCTGCTATTAGGCTAAAATAAAGGTTACCGACAAAGCTTTCCACCGAAAAAACTAAACCCTCCGTGAGAAGGGGACAGAAAGCGGCGGATCTCTCAAGAGATGGCGGAGCTGCCGATGGATGAACTTTGGCAGGCTCGACTTTTTTGTTTTGATTCATCCATAAAAGGAAAAAGAGGTGAATGGGAGCGAAGAAATGGATTAACCTGATCTTGGCGTTGTTTGTCCTAGCGGCGTTTTTCTTAGGCTGCGCCAGAATGGTAACCCCGCCCCAGCAGGTGAAATGCCCGAAATGCGGAGCAGTTTTTACGGTTGATGAAAAAGCGAGGGGGCAAGAGACAACGTAAAGGAAGGATGTTCTGTGGGTTACCTTTGACACAGCAGTTTGAAGCTTGAATTCCAATGCTCGCTTATCATTTCCCAATTGCTACAGAGTTCGAAATTAGCATTCGAATGATCAATCAGGGACGGCAGGAATAGAATAAACGCCTTTAATGCAAATGCGAAGGCGAAAAGGAACGCTCTGCCAAATGATCCCGATAATTCCTCCCTCTGAAATCAGCCTATTTCCACCATCTTTACCAGATGCCATCTCTGCAACTACTTCTGCCCCATGAGTATCTTCTCCTGTTCCCTGGGGACATTTCTATTTTGCCAACACCCAGCCAGGGTTTTTTCTTGACAAAATAATTTGTTTTTGATATGAGAATAAACAAATAACATTATAAATATATAATAAAATATAATCAATAAAGTCCAAGAGATACATAATATTTTCCTAAACTTTTCACAAAATATCATTTCAGAAATGAAGAAGGGGTGTACGTATATGGAAGCAAGATTTGACAGGTTCAAATGTCAGATTTTAATGGTGGACATTCTGTTGCTTCTAATTGGAGGACAACTAGAGAAGGCGACAGGTGCTGATAAAAATTTCCAACCCGGCCATCAGAGATAATCGCAGGCAGTCATCCTGGAGGAGGAACAGAAAACATCTTGGCCCGTTTGCTTCTCGAAGCATTAGAGTTATTCTTGGAATAAAAAGGGGTCTTATCAATAAGCCGGGCGCGTCAAGTAGGGCTTAAACTGAACTTGTGACGGCAAACCCGGATAGGGATACAATTAAGGCGTATATAATGCTGATTAAGAAAGAAGAGGTGAGAAGTTTATATGAAATTCAGCCATACGCATAAAGAACCGAAAAGAAATGGAAAAACATCGATTCCACTATATGTTCGTATCGAATCATTGATCCGAAATAGGATATTGAATGGGCAGTTAGAACCAGGTGAAAAGCTGCCAACGGAAAATGAATTCATCAAACAATTTGGGGTAAGTCAGATTACTATTCGGAATGCGTTGTCAAATCTTGAACGAGAAGGACTTATTGTTCGTAACCGCGCTAAGGGAACTTATGTAGGTGAAAATATCCCCATTAAAAAGAAGTTTGTCATTACAAACGAAGTTTACAATATATTGCAAGATGCCGACAGATACGAAGTAAAGAATGTTGAGTTGCAAACGATAAATGTAGGTGAGGCAAGGAACGCAAGAAATATCAGGGATTTTTTTAATCTTACCAATCAGGACAATATTTTCCTGGTTCGAAGAACGCGTCTTTTACGGGGAACTCCTATGTATTATCTTGAAAATATTTTGTCTCCAGACGTCGCTCAATATCTAACCATAAACGAACTTTGCGAGAAACATCTTCTTAAAATCCTAAAGGAGAAAATTGGCCTCACGATTGACCGGGGAGAAATGTATATCGAAGCTGTTCCTGCGGACCCCGATATTGCAGAGATTCTCAGAACTCAGATATTTGAACCGCTAATTCTTAGACAACTCTATTATTGGTTCCCGACCGGAGAACCATTTGAAATTGTTAACTCCTATATGAGGCCAGATTATTTCAGGTACAAGGTGGATGTGGCTGGGACAGCATTTTAAACAGATTATCACGAAGAGTTGTAATTACACTAGTCAAGCAAAAATGTTTCATAGGCTATTTCCTTGAAGGGAATTAGCCTCTGGTCAATTTTGTTTAGCGCTTTGAGTAATTGGTGGATCTAATACTGAGAATGGGCCAAAGGAAACAGGAGGGTAATCTAGTGAAAGAAGAAAGCATAGCAGAGAAATTGGTATCCTTAATAGGAGAGATTGAATACGAGAAGTTGCCACCGAAAATTATTAAAAAGGTAAAGTTATGCATTTTGGATCTGTTCGGCTCGCACTTTGCCGGACATGATTTGGAGTCCTGCAAACCGGTTAAAGCGTATATTTCCTCTCTGAGGGCAGCAGAACAAGCTACAGTTTGGAGTATGGGCAGACATACGTCATTTATTGAAGCCGCTTTTGCAAACAGTGCCATTTCGCATATAGCTGTTTTTGATGATATGCATGCTAGGACGGCGTCTCATTACGGCTCTATGATCATTCCTGCTGGCCTTGCTGTCGGAGAACATCTTAAATGTTCGGGGAAAGATCTAATTTTGGCAATTGTATGCGGTTATGAAGCTGCGATCAGGATAGGATCAGCAATGGCAACTTCGCAATTCATGCAATCGGGCTTTCGTCCTAGCGGAACGTTTGGTAGCTTTGGCAGCGCCATAAGCGCGGGCAAGCTTCTTGGATTAAATTCTAAGGAGATGGCCAATGCGCTGGGGTTGGCCGGTAATTTTGGTGTTGGCTTGATGGCTTTTGCAAAAGAAGGTACGGATGATCTAATGTATCATAACAGCTTGGCTTCCAGGAATGGAATCCTATCCGCTGAATTAGCGAAGTATGGAGCGGGAGCTCCGCGGTATATATTTGAGATCGAAGGAGGGGTTTTTAAGGCCTACAGCGGAAGGATTGAGCCTTTGGAAAGAATTTATGAAAAAGGTAATGACCGTTATAAAATTGAGGAGGTGTATTTCAAATCGGTTCCCGCCTGTGCTTATGTGCAGTCTGCTGCTATGGCTGCTCTTGAGATTGCCCAAAAAGGAGATTTTAGTATTGATGAAATTAAAAGCATAGAGGTGAGAATTTTTCCTTTCGGCAAGCATTACCCAGGTTTGGATTATTGCGGGCCTTTTCAGGGGATCATGCAGGCCCAAATGAGTAATCCATTCACGATCGCATCCATCTTGATTCGCAAGGGGGTACGGTTTCAGGATTTTGTTAATTTTCAAGACCCTTCAGTTCAATCTCTAGCAGGTAAAATCCAAATTATCGAAGATCCAGAAGCAGCCTCAAGGTGGCCAGAAGAACAATTGGCAAGAGTTGAAGTGTATCTCAAAAATGGCTCTACGAGAAAGGCGATCAGCAGAAACCCTCATTTTTTGGAAGATGAGGAGGTGGTCGAAAAATGCAGATTTTACTTGGGCCAGGTTCTAGATGCCTCATCTTGCAATCAATTCATAGAAACTGTTCATTCTATCGAGAACTTGGATAATGTAAATCAACTTACCCAGGTGCTGAGTAAGAGGGCCTAACAACTGAATTCCAAATCAGGGAAGCCAGGAGAGGTTTTACAGGGCATCAACATTGAAAATGGATATTAGGAGGTGGTCATGAGTTCAGCGCAAGTGCTAAGGAAACTATTGCAGGGGAAAGAAATAGTGGTTGTTCCAGGGGTTAACGATTCGCTGACAGCAAGAATTGCTCAGCATTGCGGGTTTTCCGTAATCTACATGACAGGATATGGGACGTCCGCATTATACGGTTACCCTGATTTCGGTCTATTGACTATGTCAGAAATGGTAGAAAATGTGCGGCGAATTACTGATGCCTTTGAGATCCCCCTCATCGCAGACGCAGATACAGGATATGGCAATCCTATAAACGTTTACCGGACGGTCAAGGAATATGAAAAGGCGGGTGCTGCCGGTATTCAGCTGGAAGACCAAACATGGCCCAAACGGTGCGGTCATATGGAAGGTAAAACAGTTATCGAGGCAGAGGAAATGGTATGTAAGATTAAAGCGGCAGCGGATGCAAGAAGCAATTCAGAGATGGTTCTGGTTATTCGGACCGATTCCATTGCGACTCATGGACTTGAAGAGGCGATTCATCGGGGGCAGTTGTATGCCGATGCTGGAGCGGATGTTATTTTTATTGAGGCCCCTGACAGAAAGCAAATGGGGAAAATACCTTTGCGGCTTTCAAAACCCTGTTTATTAAATGTCCCTTTTCCCATTCAAGATATTAGCGTTAAAGCCATTGAAGAAATGGGATATAGAATCGCCCTTTATCCGCTTGTGACGCTCATTGGAACCATTGGCGGATGTCTCAAGATGTGTAAGACACTATTTGAGGAAGGAAGGCTTGAAAATGCCGGTATGCCCTTTAGCTTTAGAGAACTGCACCAATTTTTAGGTCTGGATAAGTTTAGAGATTTAGAACAAAAGTTCACTTCAAAACAGCAGCGTTGAGAACATTTCCTCGCGGGAACGTGATTCCGTATCCAATGACAGTGGCGGTATTGCTTTTGTTATTCCGGAGCACGAGTAGAGAAGTATTTGAACTAAAAGGAGTAGGGCATAGGCCCACTCACTTTTTTAGGGAGATCTGGTTAAGGACGCTTGATTAATCCGACACACCTTAAGAAAAGAAGGGGGGGTAATGAGGTAGGATATGGGGAATAGGCAAACGACAGGATGGGAAAATGGAATTCATTTTTGCGGTTGCCTGAAAATAGAGGGTAGGCAGGGCTTGATGATAGGGAAGAATGCAGATGTTTTGATGGAAAAAGTGTTCCAAGCTGATGAAAAAATTGGGTGTGAGAAATCGGGATTTCTTTTTCAAATAGCAACCTAAAAATCGTCCCTAAGGAAAGGCGCGGGGGCATGTACAATTATGAGAGTAGCTCGGTATCATTAAAGGAAAGGAGGAAGTTACTATGAAAAGAGGTAAAGAGATTTGCCTGGGGATTTTGGTGATCCTTTTATCCATAGGGTTTGGCGGAACCTTATTTACGACTGAGAAAGTTATGGCAGCATCCGTCCCCGACATTAAGATAGCAGTGGTTTATCCTCTGTCCGGGGCTCTATCTCGGAATGGCAACTTGACCTTGCAGGGCGTGAAGGCGGCTATGGGCTGGGTCAATGACAACGGGGGCATCAGGTCCTTGGGGGGCGCCAATTTGGTTCCGGTCGTCGCTGATAGTGGGAGCACCGTGGAGGGAGCTGCAAGCGCTATGGATCGGGTGTATAGAGATCCCGATATTCTCATGGCTTGTGGAGCCTGGGCAAGTTCTCTGACTCTTTCTGCCACTGAAATCAGCGAACGGTTGGGTATCCCTCATTTTAGTATAAGCTCTGCTGACTCACTTCATGAAAGAGGCTTTAAGTGGGGATTTTATGTATCGCCCCCCATGTCAGTCTATGGAGATCTGGGGTTGTCTCATGTGATCACTTTAGCCAGAGAAGCAGGAGATGTACCCAAAACCGCAATGGCTGTTGGAGACAACGGAGCCTCGTCGAAAACCTTCTATGAATCTGCCAAGAGGTACTTCAATAAGGTCGGTATTAAGGTGCTGGGGGAAGAGACCTGGCCAACGGGAACGCTTACGGACGCTACTCCGATTATGCAAAAAATAAAGAATTTGAATCCCGATATGGTTATTTTCAGCTCCTTAGCCATTAGTGAAACGCAGATGTGCATGATGAAGAGAAAAGAATTGGGAGTCAAGGTCCCATTCATGTATAGCGGTGGTTATGGAGCTGACCCTTCCTTTAGGCAGATTGGAACCAAATTTCTTGAAGGTAATATTTGCTTTGCAGCCTTTTTCCCACATAAGTTAATGCCCATAGATTGGATTAAGCGATCTCTGGACCAGTGTCGGAAAGAATATTCTGATGAGCCCTGGGTGGGACAGGAACTTGGTTTTGCCTGGACGATGATTCCGATCATGGCGGAGGTTTTGGAGCGAGCGGGCTCGAGAAATCGCCAGACCATTTGGGAAACGGCTCATAAGTTGGATATCCATGGTGTTATGGCAACAGGGGCCTTGGCAGGGCAGGGTATTGCTTTCGATGAAAAAGGACGTATCGCTAAAAAATATCAAAACCTCTTAGTTATTCAATGGCAAGGTGGTGTCCCTGTTACTGTTTATCCGCGCGGACTTGCCTTGGCCAAGCCGATATGGCCAAAGAAGAAATAAGTCACTCGGAGTGACTTCTTTAAAAGGAAAGAGAGAAGACAATACTTTGCAAAAAAAATCGAATGGACCCATTGATAGATTCGAACAAGAATCGCGAAATAGAATTGGATGGACTGGGAAAGAGAGGATGTCGGTTCGCAAGGAGCCTTGGTATAGGAAAGTAATGGGTCCCCTATTGAAAATTCCGGGATGGAAGTTGAGGTTTGGCAGAAAGGAGAAAGAACAATGATAAGAAGAGGTTTAACAATCATTTTAGTTTCTATTGTAATTATTGGGGGCTTTATATTTGGAGACAAGAGTAAAGTGGCTATGACAGCAGCTCCTGACATTAAAATAGCAGTCGTGTATCCGCTTTCCGGTGCTTTTTCCCGGAATGGGAATCTGACGGTGCAGGGGATTAAGGCGGCAATGGGTTGGGTGAATGATAATGGGGGGATTAAATCCTTGGGAGGTGCCAAATTGGTGCCGGTTATAGGCGACTGTGGGAGTACCGTGGAGGGATCAGCAAATGCTATGGAACGTGTATGCAGGGATCCAGAAATTGTGATGGCGATCGGGAGCTGGGCGAGTTCTTTTTCTATGTCTTCAACAGAAGTAACTGAACGATTGGGTATCCCGCAGTTTAGTGAAGGATTCGCCGATTCACTCACAGAACGAGGCCTTAAGTGGAGTTTTTATCCAAATCCTCCTTATTCGACTCTATCTGCTATCGTATTGCCGCAAGTCATTGAGCTAGCGAAGAATGCCGGGAAGTCAATAAAAACAGCAATGATCGTAGGTAACAACCAAGCTGCCAGTGTGTCCTTCTATAAAACCGCCAAAGAGATCTTCGGTAAGCTGGGCATTAAGTTTATTGGGGAAGAAACCTGGGCCATAGGAACCCTGACGGATGCGACTCCGATCATGCAGAAGGTTAAGGCTCTGAACCCTGATGTAGTTGTGTATATGGGCGATGCTCTTACGGAGATTCAAATGGTCATGATGAAAAAGAAGGAATTTGATATTAAAACACCGTTTATGTGTGGGGGGGGTTGGTTAGGAGATCCTTCCCTGAAATTTGGCGGTGAATATCTTGAGAGCTGGATCGCCTTATCCCCTTCCTTCCCGCACAAACTTACGCCCCGGGAATGGATTACCCGAGCTCTTGCCCAGTGCCGCAAGGAATACTCTAATGAAGCCTGGGTGGGGCAAGAACTAAGCTTTGCCTATACTATGGTTCCAATAATGGCAGAGGTATTAGAGCGAGCTGGTTCCAGGGATCGCCAAATCATTAGAGATACAGGTCGCAAATTGGATATCCATAATGTAATGGCTACAAGGCACATCGTCGGGCAAGGAATGGCTTTTGATGAAACCGGCCGCATAGCCCCGAAGTATCGAGGATCTCTGATCGTTCAATGGCAAAGCGGTAGACCCTACCCGGTTTATCCTCCCAACCTTGCTCTCGCCAAACCTATCTGGGGAGCAAAATAGAAGAGCAGGAAAAGTACACAGGGAATCCGGCCGGAGAATTGTTTTTCCGATTCTCCGGCCTAAGAATATCTGTAGACGATAGGAAATAAAGGGCCAAAGATGGAAAACGGGATGCAATTGATCATTTCGGGCATATTGGTAGGAGTGTCTTATGCGGTTCTTGCCGCTGGGCTAGCGTTGATCTTTGGGGTGATGAAGATCATCAATTTTGCCCATGCTTCCTTTGCAGTGCTAGCTATGTACTTTCCAACTTTTTGGTTTCTTCAGTGGTGGGGCATAGACCCTTTTATTTCGGCAGGCATCGCCTTGCCGTTGTTTTTCATTCTGGGCTACCTGACCCAGAGGTTATTGATAGAACGAGTTATTGGTGAGTCCGAATCAGAAACTTCAACGCTGATTATGACTATGGGGTTTTCTTTGTTGATTGATAACTTCATTCTTATCGGATGGTCCGGTGCTCCCCGTATTATCAATCAGCCTTATACGCTTGAAACATGGCGGGTTGGTAAGGTCCTGGTAAATCACGCTCAAACCTACAGTCTTCTCATTTCCCTCGTACTCATAGGCGGCTTATTCCTATTCCTGAATAAAACAATGATAGGCAAAGCAATAAAGGCAGCCGCGGATGACCCAGAAGGCTGTGCCTACATGGGGATCAATCTGCGTTTTGTATACGGAGTCGCTTTCGCTCTGGGTATTGCCATTACGGCGACGGGAGGATGCCTTATGGCGACGTATCGTCCCTTCAACCCTTTTTATGGGGAAAGCATTATTGTCATTCTATTTGCCAGTGTAGTTTTAGGCGGAATGACGAGCATTGCCGGGGCTCTTATTGGCGGCTTAATTATCGGGATCATTCAACAACTTTCAAGTCTGGTTGTGTCTATCTCTCTTCAGAACGTAGCGGTGTTTATGATTTTTGTGCTGTTTTTGTACCTGAGACCCCAGGGTATTCTAGGTAAGAGGGAGCGGTTAATATGAAAAGGGGAACCCCACAGAAACGGCATACATTCTGGAAAGACTACTCCCCGATTCTTATTGCTTGCGTAGTGGGCGGCATGATCTCCTGTATCATAGCGGAAAACCGTTATCTCCAACGGATTATCCTTCTCGTTTTCCTGTGGGCTGCTGCCACCTCCAGTTTTAATATTATTTCCGGGTATGGGGGTCAGGTCGTATTCGGATATATGATGTTTGTTGGTTGTGGAGCGTACACCACTGTGCTGTTATTCAAGTTTGCCGGGATAACCCCCTGGCTTGGAATTTTTTTTGGAGCGGCTGCCGCTGGTATAGTCGCGATTTTTATTGGGTTGCCCACGTTGCGTCTTCGAAGTCATTACTTCGCAGTAGCGACCATAGCCTTTCCCCTGATCCTATCGCCTATTCTAGACCACCTGGGTTTGGAAGAAGTAACGATTCCTTTTAAGGGGTACGGTTTCAGCTCTATGCAATTCACTGATATAAGGGTGTACGTTGCAATCGCAATTGTTCTGCTGGCAATCACTTTAGCGATCATTCGGAAGATTGAGAAGTCACGGTTTGGTTTCGAACTGAAGGCCATTAAGCAAAACGAAAATGCGGCTGAGGGGATGGGAGTCGACGTCTACAGGACGAAAATGTTTGCCTTCGTCCTAAGCGCCGCTTTAGGCGGTATCATAGGAGCGGTCTATGCATTCAGTAGCCTCTTTGTGTTGACAACTCATGCAGTATTTGGACTCTTTATCATTGTTAGAATCCTTAGCATCAATATTGTTGGAGGTCTGGGGACCCTGTGGGGTCCGGTTATCGCCGCCAGTATTTTAGTTCCATTGGGGGAATTTCTCAACGCAGAGTTTGGAGCCCGGGCCCCCGGGGTTCAGGATATCGTCTATGGAACGGCTCTCATCGTGACAATTATATTTATGCCTGCGGGAATTTGGGGGAGGATATCGGAATTTCTGGAGCACCGACATAGAAAGTTAGGGGGTTCACCGAAACTATCGTTCGCAGGTAGCTCCGACCCGGGGGAGAAAGGTAATATTGAGAAAAAGGAATCACCGGTGGTTGAAAATACACCAGCGGTAGGTACAGAAGATGGCCATGATCGTCCGGTTCTGCAGGTTGAAGGGATCGCTAAATCGTTTGGTGGGGTAATGGCGTTAAGAGATGTGAGTATTGAAATTCCAGAGGGAAAAGTTTTAGGCATTATCGGACCGAATGGAGCTGGGAAGACTACCCTGTTCAATGTGATCAATGGTTATCTGAAACCGGACAAGGGGAAGGTATTATTTGAAGGTAAAGATATTGCATATTTAAAACCGCATGATTTATGCAGGTTGGGAATTGCCCGCACTTTCCAGGTTGCCCAGATCTTTAACAAAATGACGGTACTCGAGAACATAATGATTGGGGCGTTCGCTAGGCATTCCAGCTCGCTCGATGCCTATGCGATTGCCAGGAAGACCGCAGAAAAAATGAGGATGACGAGCCGATTGAATGATCGCGCTGTTGGGCTGAGTATTTGGGAAACCAAAATTTTGGAGTTATCCCGAGCCTTGGCAACAGGACCTAAGGTACTTTTGGTGGATGAACCCATGGCAGGGTTAAACCCTGAAGAAAATGATAAAATTGGAGAGATTTTGAAAGCGATAAGCGAGACCGGGATCACCGTTATTGTCATTGAGCATGTGGTTCAGAGTCTAGTGAAAATTGCTGATTTGATGGTAGGTTTGGATGAAGGGCGAAAGGTGGCCGAGGGGTCACCTGAAGAAGTTATCTCCGATCCCCATATTATCGAAGCCTATCTTGGAGCTAAGTGGAGGAAAAGATATGCTCAGAGTTAGGGAGGTCACTGCAGAGTATAGCGGAATGAGAGCACTTGAAAATGCATCCATCACTTTAGGTGATGGCGAGTTCGTATCTATAATTGGTTCCAATGGCGCTGGTAAAAGCACTCTTCTCAAGGCTATTTCTGGGACCGTAAGGTGTAGTTCAGGTGAAATATATTTTGGAGAGGGAAACATTACAAAGATGGCTGCCCATACCCGGACGGGGCTGGGGATTATTCATATCCCGGAAGGAAGAAGAATATTCCGATCCTTGAGTGTAATCGAAAACCTCATAGTGGGTGCTTATCGTCGTGAAGCACGCACTTCCATTAATGGAAATTTGGAGAGAGTCCTAAAGTTTTTTCCTATTCTCCAGGAAAGATGTAATCAGCTCGGGGGTTCCCTGAGCGGGGGGGAACAGCAGATGTTAGCCATCGGTCGAGGACTCATGGCCATGCCCCAAATTTTAATGCTGGATGAACCTTCCCTGGGGCTCTCACCGCGGATGGCCGATTTTATATTTGATGCGATTAGAGAGATGCGTGAGAAGTTAAAGTTTAGCATACTTCTGGTGGAGCAGAGAGCAACGGAAGCACTGGAACTGTGCGACCGGGGCTATATCTTAGAAACTGGGAGGATTACTCTCAGTAGTAACCGGGAGAATTTAATAGGTAATCCTTTAGTACAGAGAGCCTATTTAGGCACTAAATAGATACCCTTTAACTCAGTCATCAAACTTTGAATTTTTTGAATTAATGTCCGAAGAAAAGGAGAAGAAAGTGCCTTCCATCAAAATTCATCCCCTTTATCTCGGTTCTATAACAAGACAAACCATGGTCTTCGGGTATTGGTTGGACCCGGGGAAGGTAATGGATGCCCCACTAATAGCGTGGTATATCGAAGGGTCTGATAAGAGAATTTTGGTTGATACAGGGGGAGGAGATCCTGCAAAAATCCCTCCAAGGCTCAATCCATATAAAAGAGAAAATGACCAATCTATTGAAAATGCCCTGAAGAAGATTGGGGTGAATTGTGAGGATATTGATATCGTTATTGCCACGCATCTTCACTGGGATCATTCAGCGGGTAATGGATTATTCCCGAGGGCAGAAATTATTGTTCAGGAGGAAGAATTACGGTCAGCTCGTTCACCCTTTCCAATAAACGTGCATGGTTACATTAAAAGCATTGTGGAAGATATTGATTACACAGTTATATCAGGTGACAAAAAAATTGCCAAGGGAGTTGAAGTTATTTTTACTCCTGGACACACCTATGGAATGCAGGGGGTGATGGTAGAGGCTTCGGAAAGGAGTTATCTTATTGCGGGGGATACTTTTGGCTTGTTTAGAAACCTTGAGAGCAATCCTCCCCTGATCAGTGGCATTTATGTGGACCTGCGCAAGTACTATGAGACCCTAGAAAAGATTTCAAAGTTATCGGCGTTTATTCTACCCGGTCATGATTTCAAGGTATTTGAAAGAAAGATTTATTTATAGAAATAGGGCTCATAAAAAGATCGAGCTAATGTGAAAGGGAGTTAATTTAAATAGAGGGAGAACAATTATGAAAAGCGTTGGTGAGGATAAGAAGATTGCCGAAATATTGGCGGAGTTTATAGTGAATCGAAAGTATGAGAATTTACCAAAGGAGACGACCGAAAAGGTCAAGGATTGCATCATAGATGTAATAGGGTGCATGGTGGGCGCGTCAAGGGAAGCGCAGGCGCGAGCGGTAATTGAAGTGATGAGGAAAGAAGGTGGAAGCTTAACCAGTTCAGTTTTCGCCCATGGTTTCAAGACCTCGGTAATGAACGCCGCTTTGATAAATGGCACCATGGGGCATATTTTTGATTTTGACGACGATCATCGCGAAGGGACAATGCACCCGACTGTGGTTGTTTTCCCAGCCGTTTTTGCCCTGGGGGAGAAATTAAAGGTCAGCGGCAAGGATTTGATGCGTGCTCTGATATTAGGGTTGGAGGTAATGATACGTGTGGGAGAGTCTTTTCTTGGCAAATCGTATTATCAGGGATTTCACCCGACGGGAACGTGCGGAGTGTTCGGAGCAGCTGCGGGTTGCGCTTTACTCCTAGGTCTTGACGTTAAGCGAACGACCTATGCTTTAGGACTGGCAGGTAGTTTTACAGCGGGAACACAGGAGTGGAGCACAGAGGGTTCGTGGCAGAAGCCTTTACAAGCGGGTCATCCGGCGATGTTTGGCGTATTGTCAGCCTCTTTGGCGGAGAAAGGTTTTATTGGGGCACGGACTGTTTTTGAGGGTCCGAATGGCTTTATTCGGGCACATTCCTTCAAAGATGTTTATGATTACGGACGTATGACAGATACCCTCGGGAAGAAGTGGGAGATGATGGATACAAGCATTAAGGTTCACGCCTGCTGTCGGTTTGGAGGACCCGTGGCGGATTGTGCCCTGGACTTATACCGGCAGGGAGTACGATCAGAAGATGTGAAACGGATTGTTGCTAAGGTAAGTGACTTTACGATCAGAGTATTATGCACACCTCCAGAGCCGAAGTATCGACCGGTGACGCATGTCGATGCGCAGTTTAGTCTCCCGTACACAATAGCTGTTGGAATCTGTAAAAATAAGACGGGGCCGGGGGAATTCAAGGAGGATGTTTTAGACGATCCTGATGTCTTGAAACTCGCGGAAAAGGTCTCCTGGGAGTTGGACCCTGCAGCCGAGGCAGTATATCCGAAAGCATATCCAGCTACGGTGATCGCTACCTTGAATGATGGTCGGCAGGTAATGTCCCATGTTGACTATCCGAAGGGTGATCCGGAGAACCCGGTTATGCTCGGAGACATTGTAAACAAATTTAACCTATTGACTGAAAAGTATTTTGACAAGAAGAAGAGGGAAAAGATAGTTGAAGAAGTCAGGCGGCTGGAAGAAACTGATAATATTGATAAAATAGCTAATTTAATTTGCTAAATTATTAAGGGCTTCCCCTGATTTTCCCGGGGTAAGCCTTCTTATCTCGGAAGTAGTAGTGCACGAAAGGAGCCTACGATGGATGAATTTCGAAAGATTCCATGTGTCATACAGCGTGGGGGTACGAGTAAGGGGATCTTTATTCATGAGAAGGATTTGCCTAAAGATCCGGAATTGAGGAAGAAGGTAATATTGGCAATATTTGGAAGCCCGGATCGGAGACAGATTAACGGATTGGGAGGGGCAGACCCTTTGACCAGTAAGCTGGCTATTATTGCACCTTCTGCGAGGCAGGATGCTGATGTGGATTATACTTTTGGGGCAGTAGATCTCACGAAGCCGGTAATAGATTTTAGGGGAAATTGCGGCAACCTTTCTTCGGGAGTTGGCGCTTTTGCTATTGATGAGGGCTTGGTCAAAGCGAAAGCTCCTGAAACTCTTGTTCGAATTTTTAATACGAATACCAAGAAGATCTTAAAGGCTTATATTCCTACCCAAGAGAGGAAGACAAAATACCTGGGGGAATATGCCATTGATGGGGTTCCCGGAACCGGTGCCAAGATTTTACTGGACTATTCCGCTACAGCCGGAGCTGTAACGGGCAAGCTTTTACCGACAGGAAACCCTATCGATGTTATTTCTATCCCTTCTATTGGAAAGATTGAGGTATCGATTGTTGATGCAGCCAATCCTGTGTGTTTTATTAAACCTTCAGTCCTGAATTTTTCAGGAATTGAAGGGCCGTTAGATCAGAAGGTAATTGATTCATTGGATAAGATTGAGCTTATTCGGGGGGTTGCAGCCAAGATGATTGGCTTGGTTGATGATGCCGGGAAAGCCCGGATTGAGACCCCCGCGATTCCTTTGCTAGCCATTGTTAGTAGGCCTGAGGGTTATACAAGTTTTACTGACGGTCGCAGAATTGATGCTGATAAAATAGATTTTGTTTCACGGCTTTTTTATATGCAGGAGATGCATAAGACGTATTCAGCAACAGCGACGGTTTGTACAGGGGCAGCGGCACTGATTGAAGGAACTCTGGTGAATCGTGTGTGTTCTTCCGGGGTGAAAGAAACCAATAGGGTCCGAATTGGTCACCCGGCCGGGGTAATCGGGATTGAGGTAGAGGTTGAAAAGAGAGATGGGGGATTTCATTTGAAAAAGGCTGCTCTGGGAAGAACCTCAAGAAGGCTAATGGAAGGGTTCGCTTATGTCCCCGAAAGCCTGTTCAAAAACAAGTAGAGAGTCTCGTATACCTCTTGCTTGACCCTCGGGCATTCTGTTGTCAAGTGTCGAACCGATTCTGCGAGATCAAAATAATGAATATCTATTGAGGAGGTTAAAAGAAGATGATGCCGATCCATCAATTTAAAGCGCCATCCCTCATTGTAAACGGACCCGGAGCAGCAAAAGAAGTCGGGTTCTACGCGAAAGGGTTAGGGAGAAAGGCCTTGATCGTTACAGACAACCGCTTAGAGAAAATCGGTCTTCTCGACGATATTAAGCAATCTCTGGAAGCCGCCGGGATCTCCTTCACCATTTACGACAAGGTCGTAACAGAACCCACCATGGAGTACACGGAAGAGGGGTTAAGAATTTACAAAGAGTTCGGGGCTGAATTACTGATCGCGATTGGAGGAGGAAGCCCCATCGATGCAGCCAAAGCGATCTCAGCTCTGGCTAGCAACCCTGGAAAGATGAATGATTTTGAAGGACCCAACAAGATTCCCAAACCCGGCGCACCCCTTATTGCCATACCCACAACGGCAGGGACAGGAAGCGAGGTGACCCAGGTTACCATCATCACCGATACCGTGAGAAACGTGAAGATGCTGATTGCGAGCTTCAACATCATGCCACGGGTTGCGCTCGTTGATCCCCTGATGACCCTCAAACTGCCCCAGGGAATTACCGCTGCCACAGGACTGGATGCCTTGACCCATGCCATCGAAGCCTATGTTTCGGTCAAGGCCCAACCCATCACCGATGCCTTAGCCATTCACGCGATCCGTTTGATCTCCGAAAACCTCAGATTAGCCTGGTGCAATGGGGACAATGTCGATGCCAGGATCAAGATGATGACAGGAGCATTGGAGGGAGGATTAGCCTTTTCCAACGCCTCTGTCGCTCTGGTCCATGGGATGGCCCGTCCCATCGGAGCCTACTTCCATGTCCCCCACGGGATTTCGAATGCGGCTCTCCTTTCCACGGTGATTGAATTCAGCGTGCCGGGGAATCCCAAGCGTTATGCTGACATTGCTGAGGCCATGGGTGAAATCACGACAGGACTTTCTACTCTTGAGGCGGGTTATCTGGCAGCTAAAGCGGCCAAGCGATTGACAAGCGATTTGAAAGTCCCTGCCTTAAGGGGTTTAGGAATGGATGAGGGCAGATTTAAGGCTGTCGTTAATCAGATGGCCGCAGACGCCCTTGCCAGCGGAAGTCCGGGGAATAATCCGAGAAAAGCGACCCAGGAAGAAATCGTGGAGCTCTATCGGAAAGCCTATTGAAAAAGAATGGCAAATGTAAATAAATCGCGAAAAAAAGGGTCAGATCTTTCTTGCTTTTCAGCTTTGGGTATTCTCGTACCTACCTGGAGGCGGGCCAAACAATTTCTTTCACTACGGGGGAGTTCTGGGCCTGGCCGAGGACCACTCTTTCCATTTTGACTTGACGAAGGGAGAGCAAAACTTTGGCTAACTCTTTTCCTTTCTCCAGCCCGCCGGGGAGGTCGATTTTATTGATGAAGGGAATTACTCGGGCACCCTCGGGCCTGCCTTTAATGATCTCGGGGAGGAGTCCGGCAACCATCTCCTTCGTGATGAGGCTTCCCCTGGGCATATGGAGAACCCGGGCAGCAATCTCCGAGCGGAAGACATGTTCTTCATCCAAAGGGCAACCCAGGATATCAATCCCCACGACCGGAACCAGCAGGGTAGTATTCGGTGGCAGAACGGGTTCCCCTTCTCTCGGGGCTTTTAGGGAGCGGCCCGCGGCACCATCGGCTTCGACAATGATTATGGAAACCCCCGGAAGAGTATGAATTTCTTCCACCCAGGGAGGAGTTATCCCTTGGAGTTTTGCGCTTTTAAGTCTTTTGGTGGCAATGAGCAGGCAGGGGTAAGCTTCAAGGGACGCTGTAACCCATTTCTTGGTCTCCGAAATTTGATCGGATAGGAAGAGAGCAAAATCGGGGGAAGGCGTAGGTTCCCAAATTTTCGTAGTGGTCGTGAGGATGATCCCTTTGCGGCGAGAGGAGAGTTCCTTGCCCAGGGCAAACATAAGAGCCGTCTTTCCACCTCCGCCCACCAAACTGATGACCTCGCGATCTTTTATGTCCAGGGCCTCCGTCAATGTCATGGGTCTTTTCCCGGCAAGTTTGATTTTAATCGCTTCCGGTAGTCATCCGGAGTATCAATATCCTGGAGAATGGAATCCGTATCCATTTCGACCGCCAGGATATCTTCCGGGTGCTCCTGGAGAATTTGCCGCAAACCCACATCCCCCTTTATGCGGGAGGCCTCTTTCCGATATTTTGTGCTGAACAGAGCCGGGTTCCCTCTCCTGCCGCGGAAAGTTGGGAGGACAATATTTTTTTCGGGGATCACTCGCCTAAACTCGGTGATCAGCCGGTCGAAGACTTCCGGGCTCACCCCCGGCTGGTCGGCCAGTACGATGAAAAAGGCCTCGACTTTATCATTTAGGTTCATCAAACCCTGCTCAATGGAGGTAATCATCCCCTCCCGATAATTCCTGTTGATTACAACCTTGACTCTGTGGGTATCTACCGTTTGCAGGATTCTGTCGGCCTCATGTCCCAACACAAGAATCACTTCACCGACCTGGGAACGGCAAAGGTTATCCAAAACCCATTGCAGGATAGGTTTCCCTTCCAGATCCAGCAATTGTTTGGTCTGGCCCATCCGCTTTGACTCTCCTGCTGCAACGACAATGGCGGAGATCATCATCTCTTCCTTCTTTTGAAAAGAAATCGTTATGCTTTTATAAAGCTATCGTGTAAAAATTGTCAACTGCTTTTTGAAAAAATGCAACGTATGAACAAATCTCACGATGCCGGTTACTATCTAATACAAACGAATTAATTTTCTTTACCCCCCACCCTCCCCTCCCCCTCAAGGGGGGAGGGCTTGCCCTGTGGAGTAAATTCAACTACTCCACAGGGTAAAGGAGGGGGTGATGTCACTTTATTTATTACGTTTGTATTAGAAATCTTCTTGACAAGAAATTGGGTTTAGCCTAATAGATGCTTTAAATCTATGTGGGATAATTTTATATGCAGGAACAAAGAAGGCGAGGGAAACGGGTGCAACTGCCCTGGAGGATGGTGTCACGGAAAAGGCGAAGGGGAAACATAGGGTGTACTGTACTGGGCAAGCGCCGATGACAGGGAATAGATACATCCGCGTCGGGAAAGCCATGCTCTGTTTTGTTGCCTGCGTGGCCCTGCAGCAGGCCCTCCTGCTCACAATGCCGATGGCAGTGACCGCTGCCGGCGCAGGAGAGAGGCAGATTCCGCCGGGAGAACAGGTTGCCTTCGGTGGGGCCATCATCACGACCGGAGGATTGATGGTTCGGGTCCTAGAATTCCTTTCGCCTTTGAAGGACACGTATATCCAGGGGCAGCAGGACGGGCGCGTCCTCAGGTTAAGGCCGAGTGACCTGAGAGAGATCCTGCTCCTGGAACCTGGCTGTCCGTACGGCCTCTACCTGCATGGGGGTTTAAGAGGATGCACCCTGCAGGTCACCGACCGGGCGGGGGAGTCTATCCGGCTTACCGATGCGGATTTCACCTCTCAGAACGTTGAGGAAAACGGGTTAGTCTATCGGGTCCTGAATAAGGCCACGGGACGAATCGAAACCCGGGCCCTGAGGCCTGCCGAGATCGCCGTCATTCGCATCGAGGGTTCTGCGACAAACCCTGGAGAGTAGGTTCACGGGGTGAGGACGTTCTGGAGCGATCATGGCTCCGTGGTCAGCAAAAACAAAGGATTCCGGGGAAGAAGCATCCCCGGAATCCTTTGCAACAGTAACAGCGCCACCCCACCGCGGCCGCTTGGGATTGCCGCGCCGGCTGCACGGGTTCCCAAGAGGACTTTATCCCACGGCGCTCAGGAAATCCACATCTCCGACCGCGTTGGAGCGCCTTGAGGCGAGATGAGGCCTCAAGGGTTATCGAATCACCTCAAGCTGCGATGGCCTGTAACGCTTCCTCGAGAGCGCCGCGAAGCATCGCCACCTTATAGCCATTGTGCTTCATGGGTTCAGCACCCCTGACGGCGTCCGCGGCAGCTTGCTCGATCGTTCCGGCATCCAAGGCCTTCCCCATAATCGCGCTCTCGGCCTCCTTGGAGTGAAAGGGTACCGGCGCCACACCACCCAGGACCACGTGGCCGCCGGCGACTTTTCCATCCTTCATTTGCAGGGCCAGGGCCACGCTAACCAGGGCCAGGTCCCAACCCTTACGTTCCCGGATCTTCAGGTAGGAACTGCGCAGCCCCGCGGCAGGGGCAGGCAGGAAGATCTCGGTCACCACCTGGCCCTGTTCCAAGATAGTCTCTTTCGTTAGGTCTGTTCCAGGACCGACAAAGAAATCGTCTATACGGACCTTTTTGGTGCCCTTCGGTCCGGCTATGGAAACCATCGCCTGCAGAGCCATGAGAGCAGGCGCGGTGTCCGACGGGTGTACGATGAAGCAGAGCGCATCTTTGTTGAAGATGGCGTGGTAGCGGTTGTCGCCATTCTGCGCATAGCACATGGACCCGCCTTTGCGCAAGCAGTCGAAGCCCCCGCGAAAATACCAGCACCAGGGCCTCTGGCAGATGTTTCCACCAATGGTCCCCTGATTGCGGAGCTGCGGGCTCGCCACCTCTGAGGCAGCCTTGGCAAGGCCCGGGTACTGAACCCGGATGACGCTATCCTTGGCCACGTCCGCAATGGTGGTCATGGCGCCAATGCTAACCCCTCCGCTTACCGCCTTGATCCCTTTCAGGGCGCTGATCTTTCTCAGGCTCACGACCTTGTCCGCGCTGAAGACCTCATCGCGGAAGCATCTGAGCAGATCGGATCCCCCACCAAGGACTCTGGCCCCGCCGGAAGAGAGCTGCTTGACAGCATCCTGCACTGATCCAGGGGAAACATAATCAAAATTGGGCAGCATATTAAATCCCTCCTTTCGGCATTAGGCCTTTAGTTTCATCGGGGTAATGGGTTGCTTGGTAAAACGAACCCCGGTGGCGTTGTAGATGGCGTTGGCAATAGCCGCTCCCCCGGGTACGCAGGGTGGTTCACCCCATCCCTTGGACCCGTTCCAGTTGGAGACCAAGTCAGGCGGCCCCGGATAGATCGAGACAATGTCCATAGGAACGTCCAGAATGGTGCGGACCTTGTAGTTGTTCATGTTCCTGTTGAGCATCCTGCCTGTCTGACCCCGGTCCAGGATCCGGGCCTCACTCAGGCCAAAACCAATTCCCAGGGCGATCCCGCCATCGGTCTGGTTGTTGATGGTGAGCAAGTTCATCACGCGACCTGGGTCATTGGAACTCAGGAAACGCACGACCTTGACCTCTCCGGTCTTGGTGTTGACCTCCACTTCGCAAAACTGGACACAGAAAGGCTTGCAGGGTGCAGACGGCTGCGGGTGGCGAATGCCGACACCCACCACGACCTTCTGACCCTTCAGGCCTTTGAGGTCCGTGACCTTGATGCTCTTGGAGGAATCCTTTGTGGAGCTGATGACGCCGCCCCTCATCGTCAGGTCTTCGAACGGGACCTTCAGTTCCTCGGAGGCCATCTGGTACAGCTGCTGCTTGACCTTGATGCCGGCATCGCGGGCGGCCACGCCATCGATCGCCATGGTCTTGCTGCCGGCGCTGATGTCGGACCACTGGGTGGTGCCCGTATCCCCGTTGGTGATCTCGATCATATCCGGGTTGAGCCCCAGCTCCTCGGCAACCACCATGGCCATGGCCGTAGGGGTGCCGCCGCCGATTTCGGTGATCCCCGTGTTCATGTTGGCGGTCCCGTCGGCATAGAGCCTGACGACGACCGTCCCGGGCAGCCAGCCGTTGCCGAGCTCCCAGTCGGACGCGGCCACGCCCACGCCCCGGCGGATGTGCCCTGTCTGGTTGGCAGTGCGCCCGCGCGCCTGCTTCCAGCCAAAGGCCTTGGCTCCTTCGGTGAGCAGCTCCTTGAGGGGCTGTGTACTCCAGGGTGGATTGCCTTCCACGTCCTGCTTGAGCGCGGGGATATTCTTGAGACGCAGCTCCACCGGGTCCATATTGATCTTCTCCGCCAGCGCATCCATGATCTGCTCCATGGGCCAAGTTTGCTGGGGATAATCGGGGGCCCGCATGGGACGTGACAGACCGGCGTTGGTGGCTATTTCGGTTACTACGGTGCGAAGGTTGGGGCAGAGATATAGATCCTTGATCATATTTTCGCGCCAAAAGATCCCGCCATGGTCGACGGGCCCGCCGGTGCCGTAGTTGATGTATTCTATGGCGGTGAGGGTCCCATCCTTCTTTGCCCCGACCTTCATCTTCGTGACGGACGGCGGCCGGTTGCCCGCATCCAGGTATTCATCTTCCCGGGGCAGGAACAACTTGACGGGCCGGCCGGTCCTCTTGGCCATGATAACCGCGCACGCGTGTTCCCAGCCAATCGTGAGCTTGGAGCCGAAATTACCGCCCGAGTAGGGACCGATTACCCGCACCTTGGTAAGAGGCAACCCCAGGAAGGCGGCCATCATATCCCGGTCATTGTAGACGCCCTGGGTCGTGTCATACATAGTCAGGTAATCCCCTTCCCAGGTAGCCACGGTCCCGTGCCTTTCCATGCAATTATGGAGACAACACTCCGTGGTATAATTCTCCTCCAGGACCACGTCCGCCTCGGCAAACCCCTTATTAATGTCGCCACGCTCATAGGTGCGGCTTTGAATCTTGTTGTCCTTCCCGTGGATGATCGGGGCGTCGGGCTTGAGAGCGTCCTCTATGTCGGAGACGGGCGGTAAGACCTCGTACTCCACTTTTATGGCCCGGGCGGCGTCCGAGGCCTGGTAAGGAGTTTCCGCAGCCACCGCTGCCACGGGCACGCCCTGATAACGGACTTCTGGATCGAACATCATCACATGGACTTCGCCATTGGTATAGGAGGGAATAAACTTGCCCTTCGTTTCGGGCGTTGAGGCATCGATGACATCCCAGACGCCGGGCATCTTCTTGGCGGCGCTGGTGTCCACACTCTTCACCTTGGCACGGGGGTGGGGAGAGCGGACGATGACGCCGTAGAGCATCCCCTCCAGATGGACATCCGAGGCAAACTTGGCCCTCCCAGACACCTTCTCGGAGACGGCATGACGGAGCTGTTTCCGGCCCACGATATGTGTTTTCTTCCAGGCCTCCGGTACCTCTCCGGGTTTCGGACACTTGGGGACCTCGAAATCCTCAAAATATTTTTCGCTCATGAGTCACCTCACTTTCTCAGCTGGGCAGCCAGCTTGACAGCCCTGAAGATGTTGGGATAGGCCGCGCAACGGCAGATATTGCCGCTCAAGGCACGGGTGATCTCCTCAGGGGACGGATTGGGGTTGGCCCGCAACAGGCCTTCCGCCGCCATGATCTGCCCCGGCGTGCAGTAACCGCATTGGAGGCCATCCTCTTTCACGAACGCCTGCTGGACAGGTCCCAGCTTATCCCCCTTCATCAATCCTTCGAGGGTCGTGATCTTGGTCCCTTCTGCCTCCAGGGCGAGGGTCTGGCAGGCATAGCGCGGCAGATCATCAATGAGCACCGTGCAGGCGCCGCATTCCCCGCGTCCGCATCCCTCCTTGGTCGCGGTCAATCCCAGTTTATCGTTCAGAACAAATTGCAAAGACCAGCGCGGTTCCACCAGCAGGCTACGCTTCCGCCCGTTGACATTCAGCGTGACCTTGTATAACTCACTGGCCTTCTTCACCTCCTGGGCTTGCGCTTTTTGTCCTTTAAGGAGGGTGGCGGAGGCCGCTACGCCCACGGCACCGGCACCGACCGTGCCAAGGAACGAACGACGGGTCATCCCGCGTTGACCTTGCTCCTCCTTTTTTTCCTGATCCTTATCCTTATCTTTATCTTTTTTCATAGATACCTCCTCGGGAACGATTCCCGGCTAAAGGTTTATACGAACCTCATTGCGCGGCCGATTGCCGACGCCTCCCCTTTAACGGATCATGAGAAGCCAGACCGTACGTGGTTCATAGGCACCTCCTCTCTAAAGTTTATAACGACTTCCTTGCGCGGCCGGCGGCCGACGCCATACCTTCAACAGGTTATGATGAGAAAACAAAAAAGCCGGCGGAAAGGAATCTCACGCCGGCGGCAAAAAAAGGCCTTACAAGCTCTTCTATCTTCTCCCATTTGCCGCCGAATCGTGACGGAAAGAAGTCTCACGCCGACCAGCGGCGCCTACAAATCGATCTCCTTTCCAACTACGGGAGGCACAACCGTTTCCAGTTACACCCTACCGCCCGACCTGCATGGCTCTATAGGCTTTAGCAAGGACGGGTCGGAGTAGGCTTATTTGGGAACAATAAAAAGCCTCCAAAGGCATGAAAACAATCCCTTGGAGGCGTTATATTGGCAGCTTCCGGAAATTCCTTTTCATCTATACCCTCCAGAAGATTTGGGGCATGGTATTTACGATAGCGTTCCCTTTATAGATTAAAATAAATATTTTGTCAAGACAAAAATGATCGAAATTCGTCATTCTTTATTTACACTATAGAAACAAGAAGTTGCTGATACAAAAAAGGGTTCCGAACAAGGTCTTCCTATTTTTCCCCTTTCACTCTACGTCTCTCCTGGATCATCTCGGCCACAATGGCCACGGCGATCTCCTCGGGGGTCACGGCTCCGATACTCAATCCGATGGGGGCATGAACCCGCTTAATTTTCTCGGGCGCGATTCCTTTGGCTTCCAAGTTCCCGTAGACCGTCTGAATTTTTTTCTTGCTCCCGATCATGCCGATGTATCGGGCGTCCGTACCCACCGCCCACTCCAATACCTCCTGGTCATAGGCATGTCCACGGGTAACAATCACCAGGTAACTGGACTTGTTTACCTTCAACTTCGGCAGGGCCAACGGGAATTCCTCGGCGATTACCTCCTGGGCCTCCGGGAAACGCTCTGGGTTGGCAAATTGCGGTCGGTCATCCACCACCGTGATCTGAAACCCTACCAGGGCGCTCACCCGGGCTAAATATTGAGATACGTGACCGCCGCCAAAGATGAATACCCGCGGGGCAGGCACGACGGGCTCTATGTAAAGATCCATAATCCCACCACAGATCATGCCGCTTTCTTCGGCCTCTTTTCCGGTCAGGTCGAAGTGGAGAGTTCGTGGCTTCTCTTCCTGGATAACTTTCATAGCTTCCTGCCAGACCTGCGCTTCCAGACAACCGCCTCCCACAGATCCCGACATCTTCCCATCTTCGCGGATGAGCATCTTGGCTCCTGCCTCCCGGGGCGTCGAGCCTTTCGTGCCGATGATCGTTGCCACTGCGGCGCTCTTCCCTTCAGACACAATCTTCATTATCTCTTCGTAAAAATCGCGCATCGAACCCCCCCACCTTAAAACCGAATTTCGAAATTATGTTTTTGGATTTTTTTGCTCTTGATTTTGACCTCTGGGTTTAGGTTTCTCTATTGTATTTTCTCAGAATCGCTTCCAGTACCCCACCGCCGATGGCCCGGGCTTTTTCGGAGATGGTGAAACAGTGCTGCTGGATTCCCCGTGGGTCCACATCGCCAACCTTCATCTTCTCCTTTACCTTCAAGCCATCACGGAGCAAACCCCGCATGACTCCCGGTACATTGGCCTTAATAGGGATCCCCTCCACTTCGGCCACGATCTCCCCTTGGGAGACCGGGTCCCCGATCGATCGGTGGGATTGAAAACGACCGGCGCACGGCGCCCG